>Ga0180009_10003015_pt1 | contig 19469 bp, 32 predicted proteins | sample OS_PC_MetaG_FD_123537 | JGI IMG/M metagenome (GOLD analysis project Ga0180009, IMG submission 123537) | Groundwater microbial communities from the Aspo Hard Rock Laboratory (HRL) deep subsurface site, Sweden - OS_PC_MetaG | ecosystem: Environmental > Aquatic > Deep subsurface > Groundwater...
GACAAGGCCGCCGTGACGCGGTTCTGCCGCGACGTGCTCAAGGACCCGGACCTCACCAAGCCCGGCCTGTCCATCGCTAAGCTCCGCAAGGCCGTCTGGGACAACGACAGCATCCGCGAGGGCGTCATCAAGACCGGATCCGTGGTCTGGCGCATCAAGGGCTTCACCGAGGCCGTCGAGAACCTCATCGCAGAGATCCCCACCAACGGAGCCCGCCGCAAGAAGATGAGCCCGGAGGAGCGGGCCGAGTTCATGATCGTCCGGCGCAAGGCCATCCTCGTCACCGCCCAGAGCGACGGTGTCAACGAGCACAGCCTCGCCGCCCTCAAGACCGCCTATCTGCAGGGTCTCAAGGAGGAGGAGCGCGCCACCGAGAAGGACTACTTCGAGCAGAGCACCACCAGCGCGTAGCGAGTCCTGATCAATACCATTCAGCAATTCCCCAAGTGACATCCACGGGAGGTACACATGTCACTCGAAGACCACTACATCAAAGACCCAGAAGCGTTCGCCCACAACGTGATCCCCTACCCATTCGAGTCCGGCGACATCGCGCCAGGCGTCGAGGTGTTTGACCGCGGCGTGACCTTCACCGGGCAACACGGTCCCGTCAACGAGGTCGGCGTCAACGGATGCCAAATCGACGACATGGTGAAATTCGCGCGGTTGACCATCGCAGCGTTCAACGCCAAGTTCCCCTGCCGTGAAAACAGCCTCGCCATCACCAAGCTCGAGGAAGCTGAGATGTGGCTTCATCGGCGCAAGGAAAACCGCGAAGCGCGAGGAGTCGAAGGCCACAACAAGCCCTAGCGCATGACCTTCGACCTCGTCTACTGCGGCCACGGGTTCTCCGGGCTGCCAAAACACCCCTACCACCAACGCCTCTGCCGCATCATCGCCGCCGGCCGCGGGCCCGGCCCTCACAACGTCATGCTCGAGTTCGAGGACGGACACCGACTGGTGACGCGGCGCGCGTTCAAGAAGAACGGTAAGTCGCATTCGTGCCGGCGAGTCAAGGTCAAAGACCTGCAGTTGGAACTGCTGTAGATAAAGCAAAGCCCGGTAGAGCGATCTACCGGGCTTTGAACCTACAGCACGCTGCAGGGTGGTGAGAGGTCGCCGGGACTGCCTGGCTGGGCCCATACAGACATGAACCCGGCATAATGCCTGCCCTTGACTGTCGGACAGGGGAACTAAATAGGTGAACAAGGTATTGGAGCTGCGAGGTTTCACCAGTTGAGAGGTAACGCAACCCCGTTCGGTCCACCTGCCCTACAAGATGACGATGTAACAGAAAAAGTCAAGACAGGCTGCTGAGGTCCAATTCTGGCCACCTCAGCGACTCAGGGACAGTCGTATCGGTTCCAGCTGGGAGGTAGGTAGATTGGCGCAGCTGCGCCTCTCAGGCCGGTTAATTGCTTCATGCGGTAGTCGATGTGGCCTTCGTAGGCGTCCTCGGCGGCCTCGAGCAGCTCCTGGTTGGTCGTGGTCGGTCGGAAGTCGCTGAATTCACTATTCAATACCTGTCTGATGTAGTCGGCCAGGTCGGCGCGGTGGGCCAGCTCGGCCGCGTGCGTGCCGGACACGCCGGGCCCTCCCCGCTGGCCCAGCAGGTGTTTCGCCCAGGCTGAAATCATGAACTCCTGAACATCAAACGTGAATCCCTCTTCGTACTCAGAGCCGCCCGTGATGGGCTCGCCTTCGCCTATGACCTCGGATGACACAGCCTCCAGCTTGTCCATCGCCTCATCGGCGAGCTCGGCGTACTCGTCGGCGAGGTCCTCCATCCCGCCCTCGGTGTAGAGCAAGTCGGCCATATCATGGTAGAAAACCGCCTCGAACTCCAGACGCTCCAGGTTACGCACGTCGGACGGGTGCAAAAGCTCGCGGAATTCTTGGACAACCGGGTTGCCCTGGGCCTTTTTGTAGCCGTGGCTGACCCGCTTGTAGGTCTTGGTCTCGCCAGTGGGCCGCCCTTCGATGGCGAATCCCAGTGCGTGAGCGATGACGTTGACCGTGGTCATCTTGGCCGGCTCGTCGCCGCGCTCGATGGCACCGAGGTAGGCTTTCGACACGCCGGCCTTCTCGGCCAACTGGATGCGCGTCAGCTCGAGCGTCTCACGCTGCTCTTTGATGAGCGCGCCCAGCTCTTTCCAGGTGTATCTGGAAGCGTCGACCACGAACTCTGCGACGTGCTCGACCTGCACGTCCTCGAAGGCGAGCTTCGCCGTCGACATGGGACCGAAGGACTCGATTTCGCCGTCGTCTTCCTGGACGGACAGGTAGAAGGGATTGTCCGACACGAAGCCGCTGCGCCGCAGCTGCGCCAGCGCGTTCTTGAACGCGCGCCAGTCGCTAGCTGACCTTGCGATGGTGACGATGGGCTTGGTCGGGTCCGGCGGGATGAGCTTGATGTGCCGGCCGCCGGAGTCCTTCACCTCCCAGCCCTGCTTGCGGGCCATCTTGATCAACTTGCTGAAGGACATGTTCGGGTTGTCGTGGAGCATTTTCAATCCTACGGCTGCACGCACGGATAGAGCGGGTTGCGCCTCAAGCTCGGCATTTTGGAGATGTCGCGATCGATTGGCGTCCATCCCATGTCGTGAATTACCATTTGACCAGCTGGACGCGCTGGCCAATCGATAATCGAATAACCCATGTTTCCCGCGCCCATGTCTCGCAACGCAACGCCGTGGTCGACCCACAGGTCCATCAAAGTGTCGACGACGTCGTTGCAAATTCGCGGGCAGTGATGACGAAGCTCCATCAGGACATCAATGTAAACCCTGGACGCATCGTCAAGCATGGACTCGCAGGTTTCTCTGTCTTCCTCGAAACGGACACTGGCCATCCGTTGAATTTCGGTATTAAGATCGTACCCAGCCGATACCAGGCTCGTGTGTGTGTACTTGATCGCTGGTAGATTTACCTCGGGATCTTCATCGCCGCCAAGGACCGCCTTGACGATCTCCGGCATCCGAAACTGGTCAGGATCGATGGGTTCGCGGACGATGACCCAGACGTCAGATACGTCATCTTCGTCTTTCTCTTCGTCACCGTATCTATCCCACCAGACGGGCGTCTTTCCGCCGTAATAGAGGCCTTCCATGAATACGATTCCAGACAGGTAATCGTCTCCGTGCTTACCGCGCAGCTCCATCACGAAGTCTGCCATGCGAGCTTCAGCCTCATCCGTCGTCACCTTCATAACGCGCGCATCGTCAATCTCAATGACGACGCCCATCTGACCGGCACCAAGCTGGTTGCTAAAGGTGCTACGCGTACCCAGCGCCTTGCGAAGCAAGTAGTGGTTTTGAGTAATCCACTCAGCTACCCACTTCTCAACCCTCATGGCTGCACGCACGGATGCCAGGGGTTGTGAAGCGCCGCGCCGGCTGGCGAGTCCTGCAGGATGAACGCCGCGCGGGTGAGGTCCGTCCCGTGGTAGTGGACCTCCCGCACGGACCTTGCATCCGGGCGCTCCCACAGCGTCACCGACATCCGCTGCAGCGTGTCTTCGATCATGTCCAGGTCGTCGATATAGAGCGGCGCAGGACAGGCGTCCTCGTCATCGTCATCGGAGTACTCGTCGTGAAGCTCGTCCTCGACTGGCCTCAGCACCATGACGCGCAGCAGCCGCTCTTCACCGACCTCGGCGAAGGTTCGCACTTGGGCGATGCTCTCAGCCCACCACTCCAGCGGGATGTCGGCGGCCTGGATTGCCATCAGCGCCTGGTCAGCCGTCCTGTAGTCGCGCAGTCGTTCAGCCAGGATGCCAAAGATGGAATGCTTGGAGTTGTTGATGAGCGTACCTTCGATGGTGTAGGGCGGCTCTTCCGATGGAGGCTCGAACATCTCTTGCTCGCGTTCCATCAAGTCGGCCAGCCGGTCGTAGTCCGGGCTGTCGGGGTCGGCGAGGATGTCGAACTCATCGATGTAGTAGTTGACATCACCGACCATGCAGTCGCCGTGCTCTTTTTCGATGGTCGCGTCATGGTCCGGGACAAGCTCGAGCCCGGAAAGGTCATACTCCAGCACCACGCCAATGCTGTCGCTCTTTGCAGCCTTGAACAGAGCGTAACGTGCGGCCAGGCCCCAGTTCGTCGCGAAGTGAACGCCGGAGCGGTCGTCTGGCGCGATGCCGTACGGTCGCATCAGAGCGCAGGGCTGGCGCTCGTAGGCGTAGGCTTTGGGGGAGAGGGGGTTCCTTCGTCTCACTCGCCACCCACCTTGGCAAACTCGTCAGTCTTGGACCTCAAAAGCGGACAGTTCAAGCTGACCTTCTCCATCCGGATTCTCAACTGGGCAATCTCTGCACCGTGTTCGTGGTATCCCTGCACGAACAGCTCACTGTTCGCAGCTGCCTGATTCACGACCCTCTTCATCTCGGCAATCTCAGCTGAGACAGTGGATAACGCCTCGACGAGCGCGTCGAGCTTCGTAAACAGCAGTTTGATTTGCGCGCTCACAACTGTCCTCTGTCTGCAAATGAAACAAACGTGCCAGGTGCGATGACGACGTGGTCGAGCAGTTGCAGACCGATGACGTCAGCAGCCTCTTTTGCCCTTTTGGTAACAGCCATGTCGTCGTTGGATGGCTCGGCGTCACCGGATGGATGGTTGTGGACCAGAATGAACGCGATGGCGCCAGCTGCAAGAACAACGCGCAGGATGTCGGATGGGTGGATCGACACGTTTGTGATTGTCCCGCGCGCCACCTGATGGACTCCAAGCACGCGGTGACGGGCGTTCATAACCAGGACAAAGAACGACTCAACGACCTCATCGACAAGCGTTGGGAGCATCAGGTGATAGACGTCTTCCGAACAACCGATGACCACCTTGAAGGACGGGTCGTAATTGGGAGCGCGGACCAGCGCGACCTTGACCTCAAGGCCGTTGAAGTTGGACCACCGCCCCAGGTCGCCTGCTTTGGTTCTGCGCCGAAACCTCGGTGGATTCTCCTGGACCACCCAGTCCTCCCAGGTGTCCACGATTTCGATGGGCCGGTAGGTCATTTTATCGCCTCTAGCACCACAGCACGCGCCTTGGGCTCGACGACCTTATAGATGTCGGCCTTGTAGTCCGGCTGGTAAACGGTCGTCCAGCGCAACACGACCATGTTGAACAGCTCGTGGATGTAGTTGTTCTCCCAGCCGGTCGTCAACACCTTGTTGGCCGTCACGCAGTGCGGCTCGTCCTTCCACACGTCGCGGCAGACCGGTGGCCAGTTCTTGGAGCTCCACGCGAAGCCGGAGTTGGCGCAGCCGTTCTTGCGCGCCGCCAGCGGGTACTTCTCGCCGGGCAGCGTCGGGCCGAAGGGGCCTTTGGTCCAGCCGCCGGCACGGCATGGCTCTGGCTCGGAGATGAGGCAGGCCGAAAACTTGCTCTCGTCCACGAGCTTGCGGTTTTTGATGTAGCCGGCCGCTGTTAGGTGCTTCAGGTAGATGGGGAGCGCGATGTCGGCGATCTCCACCGCTATGGCGGCGTCGATGCACTTCTGCTCCGTGTTAAGGGTGTAGCCCTGCTGGGACTTGATGTCCGTCAGGCCGGTGACCAGTCCGGGAGATGGGCAGCCGGCCAGCAGGAGGGCGAGTAGGAAATATCGCATGGCCTAGTTCGGCTCGTTGGCTGCGTCGTCGACGGAGCGGTCGAAGGCGTCGAATCCATCCTCGCGGTCGAACGAACCAAGGCCGCCGCTGCCAAGCGTGCCTCCGTCGAGCGAGCCGAGGCCCATCGACTGGTCGATGTCGACCTGCAGCGGAACGTCCTGCTGCGCAGCGCCCTGGAAGACCTGGTCCACGTCGACGTTTCCATCGACGTTGTCCATGTCGTAGTACTCGGCCGCCTGCGCCGCAGCCGCCTGGGCCTGCGCCTGCTGCTGAGCCTGCTGGGCAGCTTGCTGCGTCAGCTGAGGCTGCTGGTGCTGGCTTTGCATTCGGTAGTGCTGGATGAGCTTGCCGGCCGCCAGGCCCGCCGCGGCGCCGACCGCACCTGCGATATAGGGCGTCTTGCCCTCGATGGTCTTTCCGTCCTTACGTCCGAAGAAGTAGTAGCCGGCCGCGCCGCCCACGCCCGCGAGCACCCACGGGTTCGTCGCCACGTCGAGGGCCATGGTTAGCAAGGACTTGTTGTGGTTACTCATCTCTCTCCTCCTGTTATCGCAAACGCCTGTAGATAAGGTATCCGATTCCGGCCACGAGCAACAGCATGCCGATGCCGGAGCCGAGGCCTCCGATGGTGGAAGCCCAGTCCGTCATGTTGCCGGCGTAGATGATGCGCCGGGCCACCGACGCCGCCGACTGGGTGCCGAAGCTCGAGCGGTAGTTCTCCAGCCCCTCGCCGACCTGCTTCAGCCAGCTGACGAGGTCCTGGTACTCGCTACCCTGCCTGACCTTGGCGGCCTTCAGCACCGCCTTCGTCGCGCCGCCGCCGATCATCGTGTAGAGCTGCGTGATCGCCCAGTAGTCGGTGTTCTTGGAGGTCAGGTAGCCCGGGAGCGCGTTCTGCATGGCATTCAGCTGCGACAGCCAGTGCAGCAGGCCGCCGCGCAGGTTCTGTGCCGGGTCCGTGGCGTCCGTCACGCCGTAGGTCGACTGGGTCGAGGGCCAGAGCATCAGCAGCCCGACCTCGCCCTGAGACGTGGGCCCCGCCTTCGGGTTGCCACTCGACTCAATCTGGCTCCGCACCGCAACAACAGACGCCGGGATGATGCCGCGGTACGTGTCGATGATGTCGCCCCACTTCGACAGGATGGTTTTGGCCCCGTTGACCACGGACGCGGCCCTGGAAGCCTTCTCGGTTTCGGCGAGGTTTATCGCCGCTACAACGCCTGACATGTCAGCCTCCGTAGACCACGACGGCGATGAGGGCCACGCCGGTCAGCAGCGTGGCCAGGGCGACGCCGCTGGATGTGAGATAGGGCTCCGGGTCGACCTGCTTGCCGTCCTTGAGCACTTCAAAGTGCAGGTGCGCAGCCGACGTGAGCTTGCCGGCGTAGGCGGCCACGTACTCGAGCCCGGAGTGCCCGACCTTCGCGATGGGTTGACCCTCCGTGACCACGTCGCCCTTTTTGACCAGGATGCTGGTCGGCTGGACGTGATTGTAGCGGGTCTGCAGGCCGGCTCCGTGGTCGATTCGGATCTGCCACCCGCCGGCCTTCATGTCGCCAACCCAGTTGACCGTGCCGCTCTCAGCTGCGAACACGTCCTGGCCGTACTTGTGGCCGATGTCGAGGCCCGTGTGAGAGCCGGAACGCGCCCCGAACTTGGCCCAGGCCGGGATGACGCCGGCTGGGAAGAGGTTTGCAGTTGGCCAGTTCATGACATCCCCTTGAAAACGACCCAGGCAACACCAGCAAGGAGCAAAACGGTTGCTAGCCCAGTTCCTCCCAGCACGGACTCAGGGTCGATTTTGGTCCCGTCCTTGAGCACTTCAAAGTGCAGGTGCGCCGCGGAGCTCGTGATGCCCGTGTTACCCACCTTGGCAATCTGCTGACCGGCCGCCACCTGGGCCCCCTTGCTGACCAGGATGCTGCCGGTCGCGAGGTGCATGTAGCGCGTCTCGTAGCCGCCCGGGTGCTTGATGTAGACCATCAGCCCGCCGATTCCGGACGACTGACCAGCGAAGCTCACCGCGCCGGTCGCAGTTGCAAGCACGGGTTCGCCAAGGACACCCATGTCAAGGCCCTCGTGCGTACCTTCGCGGTAGCCCCGTGATGCGCCGAAGCGGTAGCCCGCTGGGATGCTCGTCGGCGGCGTGATGATAGGCCAGAGCATGAGTTACCTTCTCTCCATGGTCAGACACGCTTCGCGACGGCATCCACCTTGACCTGGCGACCGTTGACACGAACGTACTTGTCCTCGCTCTTGCGAGGAGGTTCGATGGCCACCTGGAAGTTGCATGCGGTTCCGAACTCGCCTGGCCACGCACACGCGATGGGTTCGGCGAGCTCAAGGCCCTTGTCGTCGATGCGAAGCTTCTTCTTGGTAGAGTCGAGCTTGAGGTTCTGCCGGCACATGGGACAGACAATCAGGATGGTCCAGAGAGGCTCTTTCCCCTCTTCCTTCACCATGTACCCGTCGCATTCCCAGACAGCTTCCTCGAAGAGGATGTAGAAGTACCTGTCAGGTTTGCGAGTCGCGTAATCGTCGAGGGTTTTTACCTCATCTGGTCGGATAATCCGGCCGCTCTGCTGTTGCATGATCTCTCCTCCGGTTCGTCATTTGAGAAGAGTGTATGCCAGCAGTGCACCCCCGCCAAGCAGGATGACCAGCATCGTCGAGGACAGTCCCACGTCACCGACGGCCCCCATGCCGCACCCGCAGCCGCCGAAGCTGTGCCGGTAGCCCCCCTTGCCGTAGGGCAGGATGAAGCCCGTCTGGGCGACTGGCTTGCCCAGCCACGTCCTCGCAGGGCCCTGTGGATCTGCCAGGCGCTCGGCCCGATTGTCAAAGCTTCTTGTGTATCGGCCTGAGTTCATGGCGTCTCCTTGACGTGCCTTCTTGACGTGCCTTCTTGACGTGCCTTCTTCAGGACCTATCTTGACGGCCTGGAAGAACGGCTGAAGCGACGAGTGTGTCCACCGCTTTCCAGCGCACCCGTTGAAAGGTCTTCAACCCTGCCCAGCCGTTCTGCCAAGCCGTCAAGACTATCATTTCGGACCCACCGTACGACGCCACACCTCGTCGAAGTCTCCCTCTGACGAGACGTATCCATGCAGCTCGAATCCGATTCTGTCGATTACGAATCGAGGGAAACGGTTACGCTGCACAGCCTTCATGGTGATGTTCAGCACTTGCTGGCTGCGTGCGTAAAGCGCAAATGCGCTTCCGTATCGAGTTGCACCGAAATCGCGATTGAGCGTTTGCCAACCAGCGATTTCGCTGCCACGAGGAAATAGAGGGTCGTTGTACGGGCTCTCGGTTTGCGCTCCCAGGTTCATGGGACTCGTGTTGTCGATCGTCAAATCGAACAAGATGAGTCCGGAAAGCTGATGCTCCGTCAAGGTGATCGACGGGGTGTTCAGCCCTGAGCCAGGGATCAACGCATGGAAGGTGATGTTGGTGTAGATGTAAACCTGCTGAGGACGTGTCGTGACCGACCCGATGATGAGACCATCGTTCAGGTCGTTGGCCGAAAACCGGTTCTCCTTCTTAATGGACATCTGTTGAAGGTTTGGAGACGGCAACATCTGGTAGAAGGCGTCCATGACAACAACAGGTACGATCTGTCGCTTCTTGGGCGCATCACTACCAGCCGTACCCGTTGGGGTACGCGGAGAAGCACCAGCACTCGGTCCCGTCACGTCAGACGGGAGCCGGGGGTGCCCCATCCCATGCCGAAGTCGGTTGGGCGAAGCTGGCATCTACGCCTCCTTACGCCTGGTACGTGCTTCCCTGGACGATCTTGTACCCCAGGAACTCGACCAGAACCTTGCCGCTCACCGCCTGCGCTGCCGTCGGCGTCACCTTGACTTCGGCCACCGAGTTGGTGTCGAGCAGGTAGCTGACGGGCAGACCGTAGATGCCGCCCGCCTGCGGCGAAAAGAGCGTCGACGCGAAGGCGATGTTCTGCCAGTTGCGGTCGGAGCCCTTGTCGGCGATCTCGCAGTCGAAGGAGTGGACCATGATCTGGTCGAAGATGCCGCCGAGGCCAAGCTGCTGGCTGGCCGGGGCGATGCGCGCGTCGAAGGTCGTGGCCGGGCCCCACCAGCCCGTGTAGGCGCCGGACGTCCGCTGCCACGACATCTGGATGGCCGTGATCACGAAGGGGCCGTCTCGGCTGACCGTGAAGGTGCCCTCGGCCCTGGTCGTGCTGTTGGCGTCGATGACGATCGAGATGCCGGCCATGTACGGCACGCGCTTACCGGGCAGATTCTCGATGTACTTGGGGCTGTCGCCGCTCGCCTCGAGCAGAGAGCGCATCTCGGACATCTGCTTGGCCATGGCGGCCAGCGCCTGACGGTCCTTGCGCCCCTGGAGATACAGAGCTGCGATTTTTTGTTCTGCGGTCGGGTCGGCCATGCGGTTCTCCTTACGGGTGCCTGCTTTTGGCAGGGCCTCCTGCACTACGGCAGGGTTCTCGCATTTCGATTCAGTTTTTCAGGGCGTTGCGCCCTGCCCAACGAAAGTGCCCGAACTGGCGAGGACCGGCGACGAAGCGAGCCCCCGCCAGTCGGGCATGGAGGAGAGATTCCCGGCAAGCCGAGGACCTCTACGTCTTGACTACAACACGTCCCTCGTGTGGATCCCGTCCACGATGACCTTGATTTCTCGAAGGCCGATGTCGGCAGCCGCATTCAGGTACGTGCTTCGAAACGATGTTGCGCCCGTGTCGTACAGGTTGACCTTGACCGAGAAGTGCTGCCGCGCCGGTATCGCAATCGGCTTGGCGAGCTTCAGAATCGCCTGCTGGCTCGGCATCCCGTTGACCATGGCCGGCGTGCTGGAGTCGTGACCCCAGATGCCACCACCCGACGGGAAGTACCACGCCTGCGCCGCGAACTGCGGCTTGTCGCCGACGATCAACTGGAGGTACATCTGATGCACCGCCAGCTGATACATCAGCAACGCGCTGGCCGTTCGCTGGCCGGACCCCTCGATGAACCAGAGCCACACGCGCAGGGCCAGCACCACATAGGTGTTGTCCGAGGCGAAGGACCCGGCGATGTTCATGTTGGTCCAGTACTCCAGCCCCAGATTCCTGCCGTTGAACAACGATGTCTCGTTGGCCACCAAGGGATCTGGCGCAGCGTCCTTGTCAGCCCGAATGAGTGAATCCCAGTAGGGCTGATGACGACGCTCGCGAACTCCAACCAGTTTCGGCATGACTACCTCTCTACCAAGGTGTTCCTTCGACTAGAGCACGTCGCGGGTGTGGATCCCGTCGACCAGGACCTTGATCTCGCGCATGCCGATCGAGGTCGAGGAGTTCAGGTAGTTGGTCCTCAGCGAGGTCGTGCCCGTGTCGTACAGGTTGACCTTGACCGAGAAGTGCTGGCGGGCCGGGATGGCGATCGGCTTGGCCAGTTTGAGGATCGCCTGCTGGCTCGGCATCCCGTTGACCATGGCCGGCGTGCTGGAGTCGTGACCCCAGATGCCGCCGCCCGACGGGAAGTACCACGCCTGCGCCGCGAACTGCGGCTTGTCGCCGACGATCAGCTGCAGGTACATCTGATGCACCGCCAACTGGTACATCACCAGCGCGTTGGTCGCCTTGAACCAGAGCCACACGCGCAGGGCCAGCACCACGTAGGTGTTGTCCGAGGCGAAGGACCCGGCGATGTTCATGTTGGTCCAGTACTCCAGACCGAGGTTGCGACCGTTGAACAGCGCCGTCTCGTTCGCCACGAGAGGATCTGGCGCCGCGTTGACGTCCGCGCGGAGGAGGGTGTCCCAGTACAATCAGTTACACTGGCCGTTTGAACCAGATCTCCGACTTTTGTCGGAGTGTCGGACCATCTCTTCACCCCGAAGGGTGCCGGGCACTCGTGCTACTCAAGGCTTGGAGAGAGTTTCAAAACAAAGGTCAAACTTCTTCCTCATGCTTTGAAATCGCGCAGTGAATGGCCAGATCAACTTCCAAAGTTTCTCTGTATTCTCTGCGTTGAAATTCAGGATGTAGTAGGTCTCTTCTGAATCCTTCCTACTATGCTTTACAGGGTAACCATCCACCTTGAATGTTCCCTGCATCCAAGCAAGCATCGCGGCGCAATCATCGATGTTTCTGCAAAGTGCAAGTCTCATCGACGGTCTAAGGAAGTAAACAGAACCATCCTTATGTTTGCGCTTGCGGCGATTAACAGAACCATCATCCATGAACATAATTGCAAGGGATAATGGTGTGGACAAGTACTTCAGCACCTTGACCACTGTTTTTTCACCGTTTGGGTAAATCCACTTTCTAAGAATCCGAAAGTATCTTACCCCGTACATGTTTGCCGTGACTACTGGATAATCCTTACCGTTCGAATGATGGTTTACTTTGTCCTTGACGGTGAATCTCTTTCCTTTCACCAGTCCAGTGCTCTCTATGAGACGAACCTTCCAAAGAAGGTAATCTCTTTGCGCAGGGCTATGGGACAACTTCAACCAATTCGTCCCCTGCTTCGAGTGCTGAACAATGCAACCATCTCCGAGAGTGCAGGATATCAAGATCTCACGATCAACATCGCGCTGCCTCATCCTTCTCTCCATTCCCACCTATACAGGCGGTACTAAGCGTAGCCTTTTTCGTGGCCTCTGGACCTTCCAGCCTACTCTTGGCTGGCTTGGCTGCTGATTCCCATCACCGTGACGTGTTAAGGGTTCCAGCAATTCACCCGGTGTTTACCTGGCAGTTTCCCGCCAGGGGCCCCACTGTGTTAAGGCTGATGACGTCGCTCGCGAACTCCTACCAGTTTCGGCATCTTTCTTTCTCCTTGTTGACGACCCCGACTGAGCTCATTGCTGGGGAGACTCACCCATTGTCGAGGCTGCGTTTACCTTCTATTCCAGCTTCCCTCTTGGGCTAACAGTTTCCTTCTTTTGGTCCGCTCCGGCTGCTCCTGACGGTCGCGGCGGCCTCTAGTAGTTCGAGAACACCGTCTTGGCGAGCGTCCCGCCAGCGTAGCCGGTCTCGAAGGCGTTCCCCTCGTTGCCGGCCAGCGCCTCCTGCACGTCGAAGTCGCCGCCCATGCCCAGCTGCGGAGACGCGACGTACTCGTCCATCGCCATGGCCGACTCGACCTCGAGCCCCATCGGCGAACCGACGTACTCGTTGTAGCCGCCCCAACCGCTCGCGGCGGCCGGCGGCGCGGTCGTGACCAGCACGGTCGTTCCGGAGCCCGGGAGCAGGTAGGGGGAGATCGTGTTGTTCGCGTCGACCGACTTGAGCACGGTCTTCAGGATGGCGTCGAACATGACGAGCGTCGCGCCGGCCTGCAGGCCCTGGACCAGCTTGGGCTGACCGGTGATGAACTTGGGGGCCAGAGCAGCCAGCAGCATCGCCACGCCCGGACCAAGCAGCGGGGCGACGGACGCCAGGGGGCCGCTCTGGAAGGTCGCGCTGTTGAAGACGTTCTTCTCCAGCAGGGTCGACAGGGCGCGGATCCCCAGGATCCCGCCGAAGGTGAAGATGCCGTCCTTGACCATGGCCTTCAGGGCCGCGATCGGGTTCTTGCGGACATGGTACCGCTGACCGTGCGCCTTGGCCCGCGCCGTCCGGCGCTTGCGCCGACGGATCGTGGCGTAGGTGCGCTTGGGATGACGAGCCCACTTGCCGCCGCGCTTCCGCCCGGAACGGACGTAGCGGCGCTTGCCCTTGTGACGACCCAGCGGCTTGCGCGCGCGGGTCTTGTACTTGCGGGTGCGGCGCGACACGCTCTTCTTGCGCTTGTACGTGCGCCGCTTTTTGCTGACGGTTCGCTTGGCCATCTGGTTTCTCCTCTTGGTTCGCGCTCCCTTGCGGGCGGCTGCACTTCGTTGGGCCTTGGTGAGCTTTCCACGTCGCTTCGTCGCCGTCTTCCGCTTCACGGTCTTCCGCTTGGCGGTGGTCTTCTTCGTCCCGCGACGGCGCGTCCTCGCCGCCTTCTTACCGGCGGCCGAACGCTTCGCGGCGTTGAGCTTCTTGGTCCTGGCAGCCTTGCGCGCGGCCTTCTTGTAGCTGGCCCTCGAGCGAGTCGTCTTGCGCGCGGTTTTCCGCTTGGCTGGCTTGCGGGCCGCGGTCTTCCGCTTGGCTGGCTTGCGAGCAGCCGTCTTCCGCTTGGTCGGCTTGCGGGCGGCCGTCTTCCTCGTGGCGGGCTTGCGTTTCGCTACCGTCCTCCGCTTCCGCCTGACGCCCGTCGGGCGAGGACCTGCCTTGGTCCCGGCCTTACGCGCCGCGGTCTTCCGCTTCGCCCACTGGCCGAGTTTCGTCCTCTTCTTCGGCTTGCGTGGGTTGGAGCTGACCGCTCGGCGGATGGGACGACGCGGCGAAGACATCACCCGGCGCCGTGCGCGCGGTCTGCCGTATCGCATTCGTTCCTCCGTGGTTGAATACCGAGATCCGCCCGCGTAACGGGGGTAAGGTCCCCTGCGTCGGTGGCCCGGTGGGTTAATCAGTCTGAGTGCTGCCAAAGGCACCGTTTACACGCCTTGCCTGTGGCACGCTGGAGGATTCTGCGGTGGACGGATACTAGATTAGTCGGTAAGCCCCCTTACCACAAGTATAATTGTACGAATCTCACAAAACTATGTCGTAAGTATATGAATTAATTAAAATCATAATTGAACGATGGCTAAGACTTCCGGCCGAGCAGGACGATGACAGCGACAGCAGCGACAGTCGCAACAAGCAGCGGAATCACAGCGGATGTCGCGCCTTTCTCGGCGATGTTGCGGATCTCCATCTTCTTCACGTCGAAATAGAGATCGACCTCGGTCTTCATGGCCGTCATAAGGCTGCCCAACGACACGGGCGCCGCCTTGTAATCGCGCAACAGATTGATCTGAGCCTGCTTTGCGCTCGACGGTGACCCAACGAAGTTCGGTTCCCAGCCGGAATACTCGATGTCTCGCGTCATCTCAGCGAGTGGCCACTCAGCTATCGTTTTCACGCCAGACGGAGACTTCGTCCATACGTAATAGGTTGGGATGGTAATGCTAGCGATCTTTCCATACGCAATCTGCGCCACTGCCGTTCCAGCAACCTGAACAGCCTGTGCTACAGCAACAGCGCCAGGAGCAAGAGTGCTAACAAGCACAGAAGGAACGCTTACCATTGTACTGAAGCTCGGAGCTTTGACACCAAGGTAATCAGCGATGCTCTTTTCAAACTTGCCTTTGCCGTATGACCAGCCGTCGGAAGTCGTCTTGCTCTCGTACTCGCCCATGTTCGTCCCTCTCAGTCGTAGATCCAATCCTCGACGCGCATGCTCCCGCCCTCCATCACATACTCGACGCCGCTGTTGCCAACAACGACGAGTGTCTTCTTATTAGGCGTCACGGCGAGGTACTTCTTGTTGGACCCCTTGACCTCTTTCAGCTGACCATCATCGTCGATGTAGGAAAAGCCGATGTTGTAGCCCAGGACCGTCAGCTGCCGCGGGAACGACGACCAGGTCTTGTCGGCCTGCTCACCGCCCTTGGCCTTCCGATAGACCTGAACCGACGAGCCGAAGTCGTGGACGTACCAGCCGTCCTTGTTCGAGTGCTTGTTGAGGATGCCGTAGCCAACATCCTTGCCCTTGCCCGCGAGCACCATCCCGCCAGGCACCCACACGTTCATGTCGATGAACTTGTTCGGCGGAACACCGTGGAAGTTCCGATAGTGCTCCACCTCACCCTCGGTCGGCTGGGACGAAGGGTTCGAGCCGAGGCTGTGTCCAACGCCGTGTCCGACGCCGCTGCACGGGTTGCTCCGGAGCTTCCTCAGAAACACCGCGCCCTCTTTCTGCGCGATGACGTTGGGCGTGTAGCGCCGCGTCTCGTTGCCGAAATCGTCGAGGACCTTGATGACGTAGTCCGGCGAGCGCCGCTTCGCAAAGTCGACGACGTGCTGGTCGTTCGGAACCTCAACCTCGATGGTCTCCCAGTCCTCCTCGTACTTCATGAGGAGTTCACCGCGAGGGCCCCGATAGATCCAGTACTTCTCAGTGTAGCGGCGCGGCATGAGCTACCTCTTCGGTGTTCCGGCGATGACGTCGATAATCTTCATGCCAAGAAAGAACGCACCCATCCACAACCCCAGAGTCAACCAGGGAGAGTTGACCAGCGGATTGCCTTCGAGACCGAACGCGCCAAGGCCCATGGATGCATCGACGATGCCTCCAGACTGACCCTTGGGTGACATGACCTCGCTGGACAGCACAGCCACGCGCCCCTTGGCCTGCGTCCCGCTGCCCACCTGATGAGCTCCAGCTGGGACGACCGGCAGGACGGCCTCGACCGGCACGCCATGGCTCGACTTCGGCTGGTTGAGGACCACGCGAGACGTCGGCCGGTTGCCCAGCTGGTCGCCGTCGGCCTCGAAGTAGTCGAACTTGCCCGTGCTCCAGTTCCAGCGGCTGTAGATCATTGGCCTCTGACGTCCTTCCTCGTCTGTTGCATCTCCTTCAGCAAACGATCTCCCCAGGTTTTCTGCTCTTGCTTCAGTTCGGACCCAAGTGTTTTGATCTGGACCGTCTGTGTCGCCGAGACATCCTGCTGCAGCTCACGCATCGAAACACGAAGCTCGCGCTTGATTGATTCCTCCATCTTGCTTCGAGCCTTGTTAGCCTCGAACTTTGTCTCGAGCTTCGGTCTCTCGTCGCTGAGAAGATGCACTGCTTTGTCGTCGATGTGAAGGTTCGTCTTGTGAAAGAAGTAAATCCCGCCCGAAAGAATCCCAAGCAACGGAATGAAAATCACACTCGCGAGCTTGATGATAGTCCCGAGGGTGAGCACCACCGGCATGGGGCTGACCATGATGGCCGGCATGCTTCCGCTTGTTGACGGAGCCATCGGCTTCGTCGGCTGAACCTCACCGGAAGGATTCTTCAGCCGCGGCTTCCTGCCACCACCGTCGCCAGACCCTCCGTTTGTTGGCATGCCGATTCCACCCATCAACATCTCGTTTACTTCCTCCTCCCGACGAACACGATGCGCTGGTTAAGCCTAGCAGCTCGCTGCTGACAGCCACCGCACGGCTGGATGCCGATGGCGCCAGTCGCCTGCTTGATGGCGTCTCCCGCGCCAAGGGCCGTGCCGCGGCGCATCCAGGGGATGGGGATCCTGACGGGCTTCTTCGTCGATTCGTACGACATGTCACACCACCACGGTGGCTTTTTGCCACCCCTGCGACGTGAAGGGATCTGTGATGTCCTGGTTGTAGTGCTGGCTCAGGCCGCCAGCCTGCACGAACTTGAGCAGCGTGGCGGGCGCCTGAATCGTCGACAGGACCGTCTTGCCCGACTTGTTGTCGACGACGGTCACGGGGCCCGACGTCGAGCTCGGAAAGCTGATGTTGAGGATGTCACCCTGCTGGTAGCCCAGCGCAGCGGTGATGGCCGCGTTCAGCTGGCTCTGCAGAGCGGCCGAGGCCGCATCCTGCGGCAGGATGGCCGCCTGGGCCTTGCTGCGCGTGAAGAGGTAGAGCGCGCCCGCGCCGACGCCAAGCCAGACCCACCAGGGGATGCCAAACGGGTTCTTGAGCGCCTCCAGCGGGTTCTTCGCAGGAGCCTGGTTCTTCTTCGTCTCGTCAGGATTCTTCTTGCGCCTTCGTCTGGCCATCATCCTTCTCCGTTTCCGACCGAGGTGAAGACGTCGTCTTCTTTCTTCTCGGCAGCCGCCTTCGCAGCTCGGTTCTTCGCAACGGCGTCGTTCGCCTTCTTGCCCACCTCGACGGTGTCGACGGATTCATCCATGGCAGACACGAACTCCGAGACGCCGACGATGAGTGCGTACAGCAGTTTGTCCCAGCCCATTAGACTCACCTCTTCTTTGGGTGCATAAGTAATGTTGATGCAAATATCCCTATCGTGATTCCGCCAATCAAAACAAGCATCATAAGCCCAGTTGATGCGTCGGTCTGTTCTTCCCCAAGCATCGACCTGACAAGCCTGGGATTTGTGAACGATGATGGAGCATACGGACGTCGGTGTCCGACGTAAAACGGACCTTCAGTCCCGACGAACAAGTGCGTTGCTCGCGCAAGCGTTGCGGCATCAGCACCAGAACGAACGACTGTGTCCCAGATTGGCATTACTTCAACGTGAACCCAGCTTCCTGGGCGAGCTTGTAGACATCAGCAAGTGCGGCCACCACCTTCATCAGGATGGCTTGCGCCTTGGGCTCTTCACCTGTCTGCATGAACGCGCAGGCGTAGGCGATGGACGTGTGGATGGCGTTGATGGCGGTGTAGAAGATGGCCCGGTCCTGCTTGCACGTCTGGTAGGTGCCGCAGGCCTCCTTGCAGCCGTCAGCCGACACCTTCTCCGTCGGCTGTGACGCAGCTGCGTTCTTCTTTTTGCAATCGTCGACACACTTGGTGGCGGCGTCGAGGCAGCGTTTGTCCCAGTCGGGAATGACCGCCTGCGTGATTTTGATCGTGGACTCGTTCAGCCCGTTGAGCTGCTTGCCGAGGGTGCTGCAGCCTACGGCATGCAGTCCGATGATGACGAGGGCGATAGCTGGTCCGATGCGAATCATTCGTCTTCTCCGGTGAGATAGGTGAGGATGTCGGGGACTTCATCCGTTGAGCTTGTTCCGTTCATGAAGTCGATGTACTTGTCGATGTGGTCCATGACCAGACCAACCGTGTGCGCGATGTCCTTCGCGACCTCGGTGTCTTTTCCATCGTAGTCGTCTGGGTGTTCACGTTCGGGGATCGAATCACTGAAGTCCTTCAGGATTGCATCACCGAGGATGAGACGTGTCATGTCTCCTCTTTGAAGACTCAATCCTTGGATCCTTACAACGTCATCAATCCCTGGCATTGTGCTCTCCTACTTCTTCATCATCAGCACTGCCGCAATACCAACGATGGCAATGAGCGGAAGCGCAGCAGCGAAAAAACTTCCAGACGCCGGAGCTTTCAGGCTCGCGGTGGATACGTTCTTGGAGCAGTATTCGTTGAGCTTGGTCAGCTCACTGGCCAGCGCGGGAGTGAAGCTACCATTGATGGTCATCTCGTAGGCGATGCTACTTGCCAGCTCGTTGTACTTCTCGACGAGCTGAGGACACTTGGTCGCAGCAATGGCCTGGTACTGAAGAACCAAGGTCGACAGGCTCTTCAGGTCCTGGGATGAATCTGCACCGAAGGCGTACATGTCGTTCTCCTACTGCTTCAGCTTTGGCGGCTGCATGATGAAGCCAATGACGCCGAGTCCGATTCCGACGACGTAGACCCATGTCGGAATGCTGAAGCCCTTGTTCCTGCGCTTCTTCCGTTTCTTGGCCACTATCGACCCCTCTTGTCCTGCAGCACCAGGTACGTGATCGCCAGCGCGCCGCAGCCAAGCAGCATGAACCAGAACACCCCCACCTTCGAGGCTGGAGCGAGGGGTGGATCTGGCGTGATCAAAACACCGAAGGCCATGACGAACTCCTAGTTGAACCGGTTGGGGACGCGCCGAATCCTCTGGCGGCCCGTGCTGAAATAGCCGAGGCCCTGCACGTCGATGATGCCACCGTCAGCTGGCGGGGCCAGGTCGGACGGCGACGCTGCCGGCGGCGTCGAACCTGGGGCGACAGGCGCGGGCGCAGCGACGGCCTTCTTACGGGACCACACGTAGAGTCCGATCGCAGCGGCGGCAATGCCGCCCAGCACGATGAAGCTCCCGAGGCCCGGGTTCCAGCGCCTCATGATGCCGCCTTCCGTGTCCCGTCGATGGTAATGCGACCTCGGCCTTCTAGTGAAGCGTGACATGTTTCACTTCTCCTCGATGGTGCCTGCAGTTGAACTGCCGTTGACGATCTCGCGCGCCTGGTCGCGCTTAACCTTCTTTTCCCTGCTGAGCAGGATGTGCTTGCC
>Ga0180009_10003016_pt1 | contig 19466 bp, 15 predicted proteins | sample OS_PC_MetaG_FD_123537 | JGI IMG/M metagenome (GOLD analysis project Ga0180009, IMG submission 123537) | Groundwater microbial communities from the Aspo Hard Rock Laboratory (HRL) deep subsurface site, Sweden - OS_PC_MetaG | ecosystem: Environmental > Aquatic > Deep subsurface > Groundwater...
GACTGAGGGCCGCCAGGAGCTTGCGTCGGGGGTACCGGTTGCTCATCTCGGTGCTGCCGGCTCCCAAAGAGCGGACGATCTCCTTGAGGGTCCAGCCGCGGATCCGCTTCATGACGAAGTAGAGCTGCCCGTCGGGCCGCAGCCCGAGGTCGTAGACGGGTACCAGGGACGGGTGCTCCAGGCGCCCCTGAACGCGCGCCTCCCTCACGAAACGCTGGAGCACCGCCTCGGTGTCGCGGTACCTGCCCTGCACCACCTTCATGGCCACGTCCCGGCCCACGCGGAAGTCCCGCACGAGCCTGATCTCGCCCATGCCCCCCTCGGCGAGGGGCCGCGCCGGGCCGTAGCGGCTGTCAAAGGACTCCTGGGATTCACGGATCAGGTGTTCCCGGCTGGACAGAGCGCCGGGCGTCACGACGGGTGCGTCTGTAGATCGGGAGTCGTCTGTCGGCATGGCTCATCCCTATGGTCTGGCAGCGACGATCTGCTGGGTTGTCTGTGCGTTGTAGCACGATTTCCCGCGCGCCAAGACGCTGTGCTAAGCTCGCGCAAACGTCTGGCAAGAGAGCCCCCCGTGACCCAGAAAATCTCGATTTGTTTTGCGCTCGGCTGTCTGGTCAGTGCCTGCACCGGTGGCGACACTCCGGTCGATTACGACAGGACGGCCATGCCTGAAGTGCCCGTGGCCGGCTACCAGGATCAGGCCGAGCCTTTCTTTGGCGCCCCGGGCGTGGCCAGTCCCCTCGAGGCGTTGGACCTGCCGCAGCACCCCTATCTGGCACCCACGGGCCGGGCGGGCATGCACGGCGACGCCTACGCCAGCGGCACGCACCCGGCCGCCGGGCCCCTGGGGCGGAGTCCGGTGGTCCGCAGCGCCAAGATGGGCGACATCGCCGGGGAGTGCGCCACGGTGGTGTTCGACGCTGCCGGGCGCATCATGACCGTGTGCGCCGATTTCTTCGAGATGGCCCTGTACGCCATGGATCCCGACGATCTGGGCGTCTTTGCCAAGCACGTTCTGCCGCTCCGGGAGTCGCACGCGGGGGGCAACCTCGAGGAGATCATGAACGACACCTCCGGCGGCGCGTATTTCCACCTGGACAACCAGGACCGGCCGATCCTGGCCAACGCCGAGCGCGTGGTCCAGCGGTTTGTGCTCGAGCCCGTGGGGACGCAGCTCACCTGGCGCGTAGAGGCCGAGTGGGACCTCAACCCGCATCTGCCCGAGGGCGCGCGCATCACCACCCTCGTGCCGGACTGGGACGGCTACCTGTGGTTTGTGACCCGGTTGGGCGTGGTGGGCGTGCTGGACCCGGAGTCGGGCGACGTACACACGGTGCAGCTCGTCGACGAGGAGATTCAGAACTCCTTTGTGGTGGGCGCCGACGGCGTGTTCATCGTGTCGGACTATGCGCTGTATCGTTTCCGGCGCGACGCGTCCGGCGCGCCCGAGCACACCTGGCGGGAGCTGTACGACCGCGGGAGCGGCCCCAAGCCGGGGGCCATCAACCAGGGGTCGGGCACCACCCCCACGCTCCTGGGCGACGACCTGGTGGCCATCAGCGACAACGCCGACTCCCGGGTGAACGTGCTCGTGTACCACCGCCTCGATGACTACGCGGGCGACCGCCTGGTGTGCCAGATACCGGTCTTCGCGCCGGACCTGAGCGTCACGGACAACTCCTTCGTCGGCTACGGCGACAGCCTGATCCTCGAAAACAACTTCGGCTACGACGGGCCCTTTGGCGACCGCACCCTGAGTGAGCCGGGCATCGTGCGCATCGATGTGGCCGCTGACCGCTCCGGGTGCGAGGTGGTCTGGGAGAGCGATGAGACGTCGCCCACCACCGTGCCCAAGCTCTCCATCGGCAACGGGCTGGTCTATTTCTACACCTTCGAGCCCATCCCGGATCACCCCTCCTGGGAGGCCTGGTACCTCATGGCCCTGGATTTCCACACCGGCGAGACGGTCTTCAAGCTGCTCACGGGCACGGGCTACGAGTGGAATAATAACTACGCCCCCATCACCATCGGCCCCAACGGCACCGCCTACGTGGGCTGCTTCGGCGGCCTCATGGCCATCTCCGACGGAGAGTGAGGCCGGGGCTACTCGCCGCGGAGGAAGTCGGACATGGTGGTCCACAGGGGGCGGGAGCGGGGGTCGATCATGATGGTGACGTGGGCGCCTTCGATGGAGACGTGGCGGTAGTCGTCCGAGCCCACCAGGTCGCCCAGGCACTCGGCCGAGGGGGGAGGCACGACCCAGTCGCGGGTGGCGGTGAGGTTCATGACGGGGCATGTGATGTTCTTGAGGTCCACGCGCTCGCCGTGGATGCGGGTCTCGCTGTTGGAGAAGCGGTTGGCGTGGAAGACCTCATCGACGAACTTCCGGAACACGGCGCCGGGGATGTCCACGTTGTCGTTGGCCCAGCGGTCCACCGGGTAAAAGAGCTTCATGACGTCTTCGTCGCCGAGCTTCTCCAGGAACATCTTCCACTTCATGACCTCGTAGTAGGGCTTGAGCACCATGAAGGTGTGGCGGATGAGCTTGGCGGGCATGTGGCCCGTGGCGTCCACGATGGCGTCCACGGGGAACAGGTCCCGGTCCGTCCACACGGCCACCACGCCGCCCTCGGCCGCGGTGATGGGCGTGGTGAGGGTGGTCACGCGGGAGACCTTGTCGGGATGCAGCGCCGCCACCATGAGGGCGAGGTTGCCGCCGATGCAGTGGCCAAACAGTGAGACTTTCTCTTTGCCGGTGCGCTCGCGGATGGCGGCCAGGCAGCCCGTGATGCCCGGGTCGATGTAGCTGTCCAGGGTCGTGGTGCGATCCCCGGGCTCGGTCTCGCCCCACTCCACCATGTACACGTCCAGCCCCTCGGCCAGCAGATGCTCCACGAAGCTGAAGCCCGGCAGCAGATCGAGGATGTAGGTCTTGTTGATGACGGAGTAGACCAGCAGCACGGGGTCGCCCTGGGGCTCGGGTGCGTTATCCGGGCGATCGTAGCGGTACAGTGAAATCTTGCCGTCCTGGTGGACCACGGTGCGCGGCGTCTGGCCCACGGGGGTCTTGTCCGGGTCGGCGTAGTACTCGCTGCCGTACCGCGCTTTGACGGTCAACGCCTCCACGAAGCGGTTTACGAGCTGCTGGGATTTGGCGTCCTTCGAGCCCGTCATCACTTGGGTCCAGGCGTTGGCGAGCGCGTTGGTGTCCACGGTGAAGCCACTGGACTTGAGCCCCTCGAGGTCGGCCAGGTATTCCCGGGTCATGGACTGCAACAGTCGGCCCATGCGCTCGGGATTCGCCTGGGAGAGCCGCTCGGTCATGGCCGCGGGCACCTCGGACAGCCGCCGCAGCTCCTCCTCCCAGTTGGCCGAGCCCAGCCGCTCAAGCTGGGAGAAGGCCCCCAGATTCAGTCGCTCCCGGGCCGCCTCGGGCAGGTCTCGCACCAGCCCGCCGAGGAACTGCGCCTGCAGGGACGACAGCTCCGCTACCGTCTTGCCCCAGGTGGCGATCCAGTCCGAACCCTCGTCGCGGACCGCCGCGTCGCCGCTGGCGGTCGCCGGGCCCGTCTTCGCGGCCTGGGTGGCCGTGTCGAAGAAGGCCTGCATGGCGTCGGCCGTGGCTTTGGCCCCGTCGGTCCAGAGCTTCATCAGCTTCTCATGGGGATTTTCAGTGTCAGTCATGGAAGGTCCTTTATGCGTCAGTGCGGAGCTGTTTCTTTTCGATTTTGCCCGAGGCGCCCTTGGGCAGGCTGTCGAGGATGATCAGCGCCTTGGGTACTTTGTACCGCGCCAGCTTGTCGCGGCAGAATGCGAGCAGCTCCTCGGCGGTGGGCGGCTGGTTGCCGTCCCGGGCCAGGGCCACGAAGGCATGGCCCACCTCGCCCCACTTTTCGTCGGGCATGCCGATGACGGCGGCCTCTACCACGCCCTCCACCTGGTAGAGCACGCGCTCCACCTCGGCGGGGTAGACGTTCTCGCCGCCGCTGATGAACATCTCCTTGAGGCGCCCCACCACGTAGTGATAGCCGTCTGGGTCCTGGCGGAACAGATCTCCGGTGGCGAACCAGCCGTCTCCCACCATCGCCGCGGTGCTGGCGTCGGCGTTTTTCCAATAGCCGGCGCACACCGTGGGACCGCGGAGCTGGAGCTCGCCCACCGCGCCGGGCGGGACCTCGCGACCGTCGCCGTCCACCAGGCGCGTGTCCAGGTGCAGCACGGGAAAGCCTACGGCGCCGGCCTTGCGGATGGCATCCCGCTCGTGCAGCACGAAGCAGTTGGGGCCCACCTCGGTGAGGCCGTATCCCTGTTTGAACACCAACCCGCGCTGGGCGAAGGCCTCGATGAGCGGGATGGGGCAGGGGGCGCCGCCGCTGATGAAGAACCGCACGCTGGCCAGGTCGGCCTCGGCGAACCCCGGCTCTTCGAGCAGCATCTGGAACATGGTCGGCACCGCGAAGAGCACCGTCACGCCGTGTTGGGCCACGGCCCGCAGGGTCTGGGCCGGGTCAAAGCGTCGGGCCAAAACCACGGTGGCGCCGCGGTGCAAAAGCGGCAGGGTCAGCACATTCCAGCCGCCCGTGTGGAAAAACGGCGTGTGCGTAATTGTAATGTCGTCCGCGCGCAGGTCCCAGCCCGTGGCCGTGTTGATGGCGTTCCAGGTGATGGTGCCGTGGGTCAGGATGGCACCCTTGGGGCGACCGGTGGTGCCGCTGGTGTACAACAGCATCAAGGGGGTGTTTTCGGCAATGTCCTCGGTCGCCACCGGGTCTGTCGCGGCGCGCTCGAGGCGGGCCTCGTACCCGCCGGCGTCGTCGCCATCGTGGTCAAAGGCCACGAGCGTCCCAGACCACAGCCCGTTGGCCAACGCCTCGGCGGTGGCGTCCACGTCGCTTCCATAAAACAGGACGGTGGGCTCGGCGTCCGCGAGAATGTACGCGACCTCGTCGGGGGACAGACGCCAGTTCACGGGCACGAGCACGGCGCCGAGCTTGGCCACGGCGAAAAAGAGCTCCACCTGCTCGAGCCGGTTTTCACCGAGCAGGGCGACGCGATCGCCCGCGCCCACGTCCAGTTGATCGGCGAGCATTCGGGCGGCGCGGTCCGCGCGTTGGTTCAGCGCCGCGTACGAGTGACTGCGGCCGTCGGTGAGGTCCACCAGCGCCGTCTTATCGGGTTCCACCTGAGCCCATTTCGCCAACCAGTTTCCGTGGACCATCTGTTTCTCCCTCGGGATGAGTCCCGCTGTGAAAGATGTGAACGAATATGCATTTGCACAATATGATGTCAAGCAATTTTTGCCGTAGCAAAAATCAAGACATCTGGAAAAGCCAAAATAAGTGAGAAAAAACAAGGCCAATAAGATTTATGTGGGGCAAAAATGGTGCACGGCAACAAAAAATTGGTTGACTTCAGGTTGTGCGATGCATATACATTGCTGCACACGCACAACGAGCGACCGACATTCGGCGCCGGTGCACAACAAGGAGAGAAAAGATGGCTACCAAAAAGACCACCACCCAGAACACCAACGACCTGCACGAGAACTACCTCGGCGCCTTCACCCAGGCCATGAACGAGCAGATGGAGCGCTTCGAGACCACCGTCCAGGAGCTGTCCCAGCGCAACGAGCAGTCCCTCGAGGCCGCCAACGCCGCCATCGGTGAGTGGGCCAAGCTGGCCCGCGAGACCGCAGCCATGTCCCACCAGATGTCCACCGAGTGGATCAAGGCCGTGCGCGGGACCGCCGAGCGCGCCAACGAGATGACGAGCTCGGTGGTCGGCCGCTGATGGCGCACCGCCAGACCACCCGACCGCCCGCTCTGCCGGGGCGCGGGCGACCGAGGATTGCACTGGTTTCCGAGTCCAGCTCGGAGCGGTGCAGTCCTCCTTTTTTGGAGACGCACCCATGGTGAAGCCCATCCGCCTCGACCTCGGACAGCCACGCGAAGTATTCGGCAACCCCGTGCCCCTCGGTCTGTTAGGCCTGGCGGTGGGATGTGTCGCCCTGGTGCCCTCGGCCTTTGGGTACGGTCTCACCCCGGTGGGGTTGCAGACCGGCGCGGTGTTTGCGCTGCTCTTTGGCGCGGGATGCCAGATTCTGGCCGGGCTCATGAGTCTCGCGAACAAGAACGTGCTCAGCGGCACGGTGTTCACGACCTTCGCGTTTCTCTGGCTCGTCAACGCCTGGTCCTTTTACGGCTTGTCCAAAGGCGTCCTGCCCGACCACTCGGTGGCGCTGGCGACGGAGATCGTGCTCCTGGTGATCTTCCTGGTGCTGACCTACGCCTTCGGGTATCTGAATCGTCTCCTCTTTGTGTTTTTGCTCGACGTGGACCTGCTCTTCGCCGTGCGCATCGTCAAGACGCTCACGGGAAACCCGTCCCTGAACGTGCCCATCGGAGTGCTTACGATCGTGCTGGCGGCCATCGCCCTGTGGCTCGCCTTCGGGGCGCTCGTCAACCCGGTGGTGGGCAAGAACATCTTTCCCCTGGGGGGGCCGCTCTTTACGCCGCCCCAGACCGAGTCCTTTGATTGGGATATCCGTCGGGGGATCTTCGATGTGCTGTACACCCATTGGCGGCAGCACGCCTTTGAGGAGCTCTCGTACGAAGACCTGGGCGCCGCGCTGCGCGATCGACTGGGCCAGCGCGCCCTGCTGCCAGACCTGCACTACCTGCAGGAGTTCGGTTACCTCAAGCTCACCGCCGCCGGGATAGGGCAGGGCGTGCAGAGCGTTCGTCTCAACGCCGCGGGCATCGATTTGTACGAGCAGCTGATCCTGAGAAAATACAGTTGAACCGCCAACCCAACCGGAGGTGGATGATGTTGCGCCCGTTGATTCGTCCCGTGGTCGCCGCGATGGTGGTCTGGCTGGCTGCAAGCTGCGCAGATGGCCTGGGGGGCCGCAAATCCTCCGACACAACCGATGGGGGGGCCTCCGGAGACGCCGCTGCTTCGGACGCTGCTCGCCCCGACGACGCGGACGCGAACGTGGAACCCTGTGACCCCCAGGGCGGCTCCACCTTTGCGCTGATGGGCGAGGTTCGCCTGGATGTCTGGCGCACCGTGACCGTGCCTGCCTGTTCCCAGGTGCAGCACTTCGTCGTGGCCGCGGGCGGACAGACGCTTCGATTAGAGCTCCGCGCCCTGGCCAGCCCCCTGCAGGCATCCGTGCTCGACGGCCATGGCACCGAGCTCGCCTCGGCCCAGCTCCCCGACCCCCAGGGCGGCTTCGACTTTACTGTGGATTCCACCGGGGAGGTCCGCGCGCGGCTCTCCCGGGCCGACGTAACATCGCCTTCAACCTATGATATTCGGCTCATCTGCGTGGATCAGTGTGATCTGGAAGCGACCCGCTATCCGGTCGTGCTCGTGCACGGGGCAGGCGGCGAGGCCAGCTTCGGCCTGCTGGACTATTTCTTCGAAGTGGAGGCCACCCTGGAGAGCCATGGCTACCTCACCTTCGCTCCCGCGGTCACCGCCATGGCGCATTCGGAGACCCGTGCTCAGGATCTCGCCGCGGCCATCGACGTCATCCTCGCAGACACCGGTGCCGGCAAGGTCCACCTCATCGGCCACAGCCAGGCTGGTCTCGACTTCCGCGTTCTGCTCGGCGGCCTGGGCTACGGCGACCGCGTGGCCACCGCCACCTCCCTGTCCACGCCCCACGCGGGTTATCGCGCCGGCCTCTCCCTGGGCTCGGAGTGGTTTGGCATGCGCACGGACTCCGAGTATCTCACGGGCGAGTTTGCCTCCCTCTACCCGGATGATCCCACCGTGCCGTGCTTCTCCTGGGCCGCGGCCACCTGCGCCTACTTCGATTTGGCGTGCCTCACGCAGTACGACGACGAGGTGGTCGCGGCGGCCCTGGCCGCCACCTACCAGACTGTGCGCACCGCCTATTTCGACGACTCCCATGGCGGCGACAACGACGGCGTGGTCCCCGTCTCTGCCGCCCAATGGGGCACCTTCCTCGGCATCCTGCCCGCCGACCACTGGGACCTCATCGGCCAGATCCCGGCCCAGCGCCTCGGCTTTTTCGACCACCTGCAACACTACGTGGACGAAGCCCGCCGTCTCCGCGCCGTGGAGTTGGATCTCGCGCTCTGAGCGGCCCGGGTCTACCGAATCCACTCCACGGTGGAGTCCATGCGGTCCTGGTCAGTGAGCCATACGGTCTCTCGATTTTCGAGGTCGTGCACGGCGATGGCGCTCTTTAGGTAGCCACCCGCCATGGGGATGATGTGGAGGTCGTTGTCGCACAGGGCCAGGCGGTCGCCGCCGGGGGAAAAGCGGGGGGGGCAGTTGCCATTGTGGGGCACGGTCCACAGAACCTGCCCGCCCACGAGGTCGACAACCAGGATCTTCAGCGGGGCCTGGTCCGGAGGCACGGGCTCGTTCCTGCAGGCACAGCCGCACATCCCGAAGTCGTACTGGATGGGGATGACTGCCAGTCCGCGGGCGGAGTGGAATACGGGAGTGCCGGTGCGCGGTCCACCGCAACAGCAGCTCCACGGCTCGCTGTGATGCTCCGCGATGGACAGAGTGGCGAGGGCGCCGGTGGACGTGGTGAGGAGGTGCAGGGTCGCGGCGCCGCCCGTGTCGAAACGCACGGCGGTGTAATAAGCGCCGTCCGGGCTCACGCCGTGGCTCTCCTCGAAACCGGCGAGGGAAACGCGGAACCTGACGACGCCCGTCTCTGGATGCAGGGCGATGATCTCGGGCTCGCTGCCAATCAACAGCTCGCCGGTCTCGGCGATTCTCCCGAGGAGCTCGCCGGAGACCCCCCAGCGGTCCGCCAGGTCGAAGGCCCCGTTCCCGGACAGCGGTAGGGCCCAGAGGCCGTCCTGGCCAACCCCGGCGTACGCCACCTCGTTTGCCGAATCGAATGCGACGCGATACGGCTGCTGCTGGGACGAGAAGGTGTGCAGGTCCTGGTGATCGCCGGTCTCGAGATCCAGGGCGGCCACCACGAAATCGGTGGCCGCGGGCTCGCCGGTGATGACCCAGCGACCGCCCTCCGTGGCCAGGAGCACGTAGCGGACGTCGTGGGAGGCCTGTGCTTCGGTGGCGAGGTCCACCACGCGGAGCTCGTCCCGGGGCAGCGCCCAGGCGGTGCGGCCCCGATCCATCAGGCCGAGGTCCTGGAGGCGCAGATCCCATTGCTCAAAGGGCGTGACCAGGATGGGAGTGCCGTCCCGCCGGATCACGTGGTAACGCTGCTGTTGCCCACCGGGGGCATAGGTGGCCTCCCGGAACACTCCGCCGGCGGTCGACATCGCGAAGACCTCCACCGTGCCCTCCGGATCGAGACCCCCGCTCAGATAACTGGGCTGCAATCCGTCATCCCGTATGGCCCAGAGCCCACTCGGCTCCGGGCCGTCCTGCTGCCTCAAGAACGCCAGCCAGGCCTGAGCTTGCGGCACGGCTCCATCAACCCCGCCGTCGGTCGGCGACTGGCCCACGGTGCGCGATCCACAGCCCGCGGCCGCGATCAGGCCGAGGGTTATTGCGATGGTCATGGCCCGGGGCGCGGTCGACCAGCCTTTCATGGTGGAATACGTCTGCTTCATCATCGCCATCTCCACTCCTTGGATAGCGGCGATTGCCGCCTGGTGCGGCTATTGCGAGCATAAATCATGCCAGACAATCCCTGAGATGGCCCCGCGATGAAAACCTGACCTGTCCTTGAAGATCGTATCTATTTCAACCTGATGGCCGCTTGATCGGGGCGACAAACGGCCAAGGTCGCTGCGGCGTGACCCAGCGGAGACAGTCGATGCGATGGAATTACAATGGAGCCAGGCGCGTTCGCCGTGGGAATCTGAGACCCTGTCGCAGAGGCAGGGTGCGCGCCGCTAGTCGAGCATCGTCGCGGTCATGTCGCAGGAGGGGCGAAATCCACGGAGGGTCAACAGGGTCATTACCAGCAGAATTCCCGTGGCCAGCAGGGCCAGCTTGAGCCAGGCAGGGTGAACGCCGTGTCGCAAAGTGCCATTTTTCATGGGCTCAGTTCACCGTCCTCGGGGCAGCGCAGCACAAGGCATCGGCTGAGACATGGGGATTGACGGCGCCTCACACTTCGGGCATATCCCGCGTCGCCATGTATACAGTAAACGGAAAACAGCGTCGTCATCTGCGCGCCCTCGCGCATCCGCTCAAGGCGGTGGTTCAGCTCGGCGGTCGCGGCCTCGTGGAGTCGGTACTTGAACAGATCGAGGTGCAGCTCCACCACCACGAGCTGATCAAAATCAAGCTGAGCGAGGAGTGCCCCGACGACGTCTCGGCGGTAGGGGACTCGGTGCGCGACGCCCTTCGTGGCGAAATCGTGCAGTCCATCGGTCGCACCCTGGTCATATACCGCCCCCGTAAGAAAGACCCGACCATCCAGCTCCCCGCTGCGGGCTAGCACCACCGTCGACGCGCCGTGATCAGGACTCGCCGGTAAAGGACGCCGACGCCAGGGATTCGGCCTGGATGAGGGGGACCATCGCGTACTCGGTCGTCGCCTGGGTGGCCCCGGTCACCGTGGCCGTGCTCATGGCATGGATGGTCCAGCGGTAGGTATTGATAGAGAACTCGGAACAGGCACCGAAATATCCGTAGTATCCGCTGCCCTGCAGCTCCGCCTGCTTGGTCCCCGCCGGATTGGTCAGCACATAGCCGGCTGGCATATTCTCCGGCAGCCCGTTGACCTCGGCGGGGATGTCGTAGATCACCCAGTGGACGACGCCCGAGTCCACGTCGTCCATGATGATCGCGTAGGACATGGTTCCTACCGGTCCTGCCGTCCACGCCAGGTCTGGCGAGATGTTGTCCCCGGGTCCCTGGAGGATCCCGCCGCATTCATAGCGCAGGGGAATGACCTCGCCGTCGCCGAAGGCGGTCGTCGTCAGCTCGAAGGGTGGCGGCGGTCCCGCGTCCTCCAAGGCGGCATCCCCAGAGGCCGCGTCAGCGCCCGAATCACCGGGCACTGTGTCGGCGTCAACCGCGCCGTCGACGCCGCTGTTGTTGGATGACCCGCCCGAACCCGGACATCCCGTGGTCACCAGCGCAAAGGCTCCGACGATTGCCAACAGGGAAAGGCGTTGCATGCTACATCTCCTCCAGGATCAGGGAGCCTACAATAACACAATTGCTCTGCACTCCGCCTGTCTTGACCGCTCCGACGCTGCCGCCGATAATTAGTGGCTTGTGGCCGGTACTCGCCAGCAACTGATCGGGTAGCGCATGGGCGATGAAGACTTCTATAGCAGGATCGAAGGAATCCGGAACTTCGCCGAGGCCACCGAGAAGACGAAGGGTGTCCCCTGCAGCGGGAGAACATGCGCCTCGGCCCGGTGGGGTGGCGTTTGGGTTTGGCTGAATCATAGTACTGGTTGGAACGCCTCATGAGTGAGTTGGAAACAGAGTCGCTGCGCAAATCCCGTATCAAGCCCTACGCTGCCGTCTTGGCCTTTTTGTGGACCTTGATCGTGGGGGGGTCGCTGGCGTGGGGGTACGTCCAGCTGCGCACGGTGGCGCGTGAGATGGCCCGGCTGGAGGCGTTGGCCAGATTCGAGAAAGATGTCATCTTCCGACGCTGGAACGCGGACCTCGGAGGGGTGTATGCCCCAATCACCAAATCGACTCCGTCCAATCCCTATCTCAAAGACACCCCGGACCGAGACATCACCACCGCGTCGGGCCGGAAGCTGACCCTGATCAATCCTGCCTACATGACCCGGCAGGTCCACGAGCTGGGTCTGATTTCGCACGGCGCGCGTGGCCACATCACCAGCCTGAGGCCCATTCGGCCACAAAACGCTCCCGATCCCTGGGAGCGTCGCGCTCTGAAGGCGTTTGCGAAGGGAAAAAAAGAAGTCGTCGCGGTCGAGACGATCGCCGACACCCCCCACCTGCGTTTCATGCGTCCGCTGATGACCGAAAAGAGCTGCCTCCAATGCCACGCGAAACAGGGGTACAAGCTGGGTCAGATTCGAGGGGGGATAAGCGTCTCGATTCCCATGGCGCCCTATCTGGCGATCGCTCGCGGTCGGTTCGTCAACATGGCGATAGCCCATATGGTTTTGTGGCTCCTGGGGATGGTCGGCCTCGGTTTTGGCGCCCTGCGACTTCGGCGCAACGAGCGTGAGCGCGATCTGGCGGACGCCGCCCGCGAGAAGATCATCGCGGAGCTGAAGGACGCGCTCGACCAGATCAAGACGTTGCACGGGATCATCCCCATCTGCGCGAGCTGCAAGAAAATCCGTGACGACGACGGTTTCTGGAATCAGGTCGAGGTGTATATTCGCGCGCATTCGGAGGCCGAATTCACCCACTCCATCTGCCCCGACTGCGCGGAGAAACTCTACCCGGGGCTGGGCTCGGACAAGGACGACCCGGCCCCGGAGTGACGCGACGGCCATGAGCGACTCAATGACGCCACAGTCACGTCTCGCGGTCTCACTGCGCTACAGCTGATTCGGGTCATCGAATGGGGACTTTTCAAAGTGCGTCTGACAGGAGGCCTAGGGCTCGAACGTGCCGTTCTGGATCATGTTGTAGATCACGGTGCCCGGACAGGACGTCGGCTTGAGATCCAGGTGTCCATTGATTTCCAGAAAGTCGGTGTTTCCGGCGGCCGCGGCGGTGGCGCGAATTTTGGCCACCAGGTTGCGGACACCGTCGATCTGACTCTGAGGCGGAACGGACCAGGTGTTCGACAGCATGAGCAGGATGGCGTATCCCGGGATGTTGGTGGCCTGTTCCCCATTGGCGGCACAGCGATAGTCGAACCCCCGGATCTCCCACTCGTCGCCATCGAGGCTCACCGCGCTGTTGTATCCGAGGGAGTAGCCCCGGTTGATGACGTAGTCCAGCTGGGCGTTTCTCAAAAACTGCGGAATGTCCGAGAGATTGACTCCGTCGGCGCCGATGTAGTGGAGCGTGATGTAGCTCAGGGCGTTGAGGTTCATCCACGAGCTGCTCGTCACCGGATAGGCCGGGTCCTGCCACTCGGTCCGGTCATGGTAGGGAAAGCTCGGCGCCGTTATGCAGGAGTCTTGCTGGCAGAGGTAGCCGCAGGGCGTGACCGTGTGCGCGTAGTCGCAGGTCCCTTTCTGGCAGGTTCCCGACGGGGCATAGGTGATCAGCTCGGTGGTCCCGCTGCAGCCAATAAAGGGCGGGCTCTCACACGTCACGCCCGTGCAGCACGAGTCCATGGTGGGCCAGTAGCCCACCACATCCACCAGGAGCCGGGAGGCACCATGCTGATAGAAGCAGACCTCGCCGTTGTCGCCGATTTTGGAAGTCACGCCACCGGTGGTGGTGGCTCCGACGGCGTAGTTCAGGTTCGAGCTCACGGGCCGCTGGGCTCCAGCGGGGTACGCGGTGATGTACCCCACCTCGGACGGAGCGACGGTGGTGAGATTGAGGGCGATGGCCTGGGCATCGGATGGAATCCCGTCCACCCCGGCCAGCGGATAGCAGTGGGTGGTGCCCGAAGCGTGGGTCTCGTCCAGCTTGCGGTAGGGGGCCACGCTCTGATAGGCCGCGTTCATCTCGAAAAAGCCGGTGACATCCGCGACGAAATGGGACTGGGCCGTCGTATGGACACAGATCTGCCTATCTGCGCCAATCTCCACAATGGTTCCATTGGCCGTGGTCTGGTTCGCCGCGAAGCTGAGGGAAAGGGTCGGGGGAGTCGTCGCGTTGCTGGCGAATGCAACCATGGAACCGGCCGCCTCGGGCGAAACGGCGGTCAGCACCACGGCCACGGCCTTGGCGTCGTCTGCCACACCGTTGATTCCGGCGACGGTCACGCACGTGGTGCTGTTGGCGCCCGGTTTGGTTCCGGTCCGGGTATCCACCAGTCGATAGGGTGTCTGGGCGTGAAACGCCGCGGGTTCGACGGTGAAGCCGAAGACATCCATGATGAGATGCGTGGTGGCGCTGGGGCGGACCGTGATCTGATGGTCGGTTCCCACTTTGAGGACGACGGTGTTCCCGGTGGTCTCCGAGGCGGCGTAGTTCAAAACCGACGCCTCGGGAGTGGATGCGCCGGTGTCATATGCGGTGATGTAACCAGGCCCTTCGGGGGCCACCACGGTGAATCTCACGATCACGGCCTGGGCAGTGTCTGGGATGCCATCCCGACCGGCCACCTCGAAGGAATACTCGCTGCCGGCCTGGAGCTTCGCATCGCTCCGGGTGTCGAGCCTCCGAAAGGAGGTCGTGGGATTGAGCTGGTAGTCGCATACGCTCGTGCACGTGCACAGACTCGCATCGCAGAACCCGCTGGACCCGGCGCACGTATCCGGACAGGTCCCTCCGCACCCGTCCGGTCCGCAGCAGCGCCCGGCGCAGTCTGGAACGCAGTCAAAGCAGATGCCGTTGTCGTCACAGGCCTGCGACGCGGGGCAGGGCCCACAGTCCGCCTGGCCAGAGCAGCCGTCCGGCCAGGTGCCGCACTCCTTGCCGAGGTCTGTGCAGGTATCCGGAGTGCACGTGTCAGAGCACGTACAGGAGTTTTCGTCGCAGAACTCCTGGGTATCTGCGCAGGGGTCCGGACAGTCGCCGCCGCACCCGTCCGATCCACAGCAGCGTCCGGCGCAGTCCGGTTCACAGTCGCCTCCCGCCCCGCCATCGACACAGGAGAGCAGCCCGAAGATCGCAAGTGCCAGGACCGCTTGTCCGACAAGCGCGTAAGGCGAAAAATGGTCTCGAAAAGGGCTGAGTCGGTCGAATGGCCTCATGGCTGCTCCTGATCCTGTTCTTGGTCCTGTTCTCGGTCCTGCTCCGCGTCTTGCGCCCCATTCTACCTCTTTTTTGCCCGACCGGGCGCACCCATCCTACGGGGTCACGGCGGATCGGCTCGGGCTGACTGAGCGTCGGGCGAAAAAGGGCTGAGCCGTAGCGACCCGGCCAACAGCTTGTGCCGTTGCCCCATCGTCTGGTGCCAGGGCCCCTGCCATCCCAGCGGCAGCGGTTGCCTGTGGACTGTCAACCGTAGCCTTATGGGGCGGGGGTGCGGCGGCAGCGGAAGCCGAGGTTGAGGGAGCGAGCGGTGGGGGACTCAATGGCGCGCTCGGTGACGCGCAGGTACTCGGGAAGGGGGTGAAAATATCCCCCCCCGCGGATAACGATGAAGTTGCCGACGCTGGTGTTTACCGGGTCGGTGCAGCCGTTGAAACAGTCGACGTAGAAGTTCTCGGCGTAGGTGTCCCGGGTCATCTCCCACAGGTTGCCGGCCATGTCCTTGAGGCCGTAAGGCGAGTCGCCCTCGCCGCCGGCCAGGTAGCCCACGGGCCAGGTGGAGGGGGCGGTGCTGGAGTAACACTGGTTCCAGTTGCACCGGCTGCAGGTGGGCTCCGGCGTGTCACCCCAGGGATACTTGCGCGTGTCAGTTGCGCCCCGGGCGGCCTTTTCCCATTGCGCCTCCGTGGGGAGGTCCCCTCCCATCCAGCTTTGGCAATACTCCCGGGCGTCGTTCCAGCGGATGCAGTTGATCGGATGGGACTCGCGCGCGGCCGGGCTCGACGTCCAGTTGCACAGCGCATTGCTACCGGTCACGTCGGGATCGCCCTGGCAGACGCCGTCGGTGTCGCAGGTACGGTACATGGCCACGCTGACCTCGGTGGGCTGCACACAGTAGGCCGAGAGGGTCACCGTGTGGCGCGGCGCCTCGTCGTTTTGGCAGGTGTTGTCGAGCTCCCCGCTGTTGCAGCCCATCTCGAAGTCCCCGGCGGGGATGTGTACCCATCCCTCGGGGCAGCCGTTGGTCTGACAGGGCACGGCGGCTCCGCGGGCATTGTCATCACAGTCCTCGGGCAGGTCGCAGCCCGTGCCGCGCAGGCCGTCACCGTCATTGTCGCTGCAGCTCGCACAGCCCGCCGCGGTCCAGTTGTACGGGTCGGATTCGCAGGCGTCCTCGGAGCGGTCACAGCCGGTGCCGCGATATCCGTCGCCGTCCTCATCGGTGCAGCTCGCACAGGAGCCCGCCAGCCAGTTGGAGGGATCGTCGTCACAGGCGTCGTCGCCCGCCGCACAGCTCGCGCCGTGGCCGTCGCCGTCTGCGTCCTCGCAGGGGGGCACCTGGCACTGGCCGTTCGAGCAGAGCTGACCGGGGGAGAGGGTGCATTCCTGGCAGTTTGCCCCGCCGGTGCCGCAGTGGGCCTCGGAGTCGCCGATCTGGCACTCACCCAGCACATCGCAGCAACCACTGCAGTTGGCCGGCCCACAGCCCGGGCTCCCATCCCCGGCGTCGGCGCCATCCGTCCCGGGGCCGGCGTCGCCGCGCGGGCCGATTGAGAAATCCACCGTGCAGCCCGCCGTGCACAACCAGACCAGCGTCGCTGCGAGTGCGGCCTTCATGGATCAAGTATGCAGAGATGGCCGCGCAGCGTCAATCGGGGGGCAGGGGCCATACACTGAGCCATGCACCAAGGCCCTGTGTCGGATCGGGCCCGCGGCGGGGTCACGGGCTGTCGGTGCAGCAGTCGAAGACCTGAAGGTTCAGTCGGCTCTCGTGCCCCTTCCACGCAAAACCAAATCCGCGCTCGGTGCGCACCGCGGCGGTGTTGCCCCCGACGGCCCAACGCCCCAGGTGGATCTGATCCACCGGCGGCCCTGTGCCGCTGTCCGGATCGAACCGGGCCAGGCTCAACTCGCCAGCGCTGTCCATGCCCAATAGGATCAAGACGATGTCGTCGCCCAGGGCGAACATCCCGTCCACGGCGTAGTCCTCCGCCGCAAAGTGCCACGTTCTGGCCGAAGGTCCGGTGATCTCGATAATCCACTGACCCCACTCACCCTCGACGGATCGACCGTCGAACAGCACATACAGCTCACCTGACACCTCGACCACGTCCACGACATATCCGTCGGCTCCCGCTGGGAGCCTTTCGTCCAGATCGAACATGACCTCGACGTCCAAGCCCTGTACGTAGAACATCTTACCGTGAGTGCCCATCCAGTGGCTGGCCACCACATAGCTGCCCGCGCCGTCCGCATCGACGACGTGGCGCGGCGTGGCCCAGGGGCCGGGCTCGGCGAGGGCGTACCAATCGATGGCCGCCGGGGTCGGACCCAGCAGGGCGTAGCTCAAGGGCGGGTTGTGTTCCAGGGGCTCGAACCACCCATCGAAACCGGTCGCCACCACAAACCCCTCCGGATAAGGAAAGATCGTCGCCGCCGGGGTGGCGTACCAGATGATGCCGCCCTGGTCGATGGTGAACTCCACCTCGATGATCGGGCCGTAGGGTCGGCCGCAGCCGTCCAGCCACCGCACGCCTCTGTCCGTGGTCACCACGCCCATGCTCAGGTCGTGATGCCACGCGACTTTGGGTGCGGAGAATCCGTCCAGCTCCTCGGTGAACAGCACCTGGCCCTGCGGCGTGACGGCGGTCAAGACCAGGTCCCTGCCTTCAAAGGATCCCGTGTTCCAGTGCACCGTCAGAAACTCCCAGCCGGTCCACGTCACCTCCGGGTCCTGGACGCCGCTGCCCGTGGTCACCGGATTCGGCAGCCCCGTGCAGGCCCCGAGCGGGACTTCGTTACAAGGCGCCAGCGCAGCGTCGGGGCGGGGGTAGCAGTCATTTGGCGCCACCTGGGCGTCCGGGGACGGCACCACACCGCCGTCGAACCCCGGGCTCATGCCGGGCTGCCGCCCGCACCCGCACACCAGCTGCAGAAAGCTAATTGCAACCGCGCATTTGAACGCTGTACCCATGGGAATGATCCTCGTGGCTGACATCTTACCGCCCCCTGTCGGACGGCTCAAGCGACACCCGCGTCGCAGGCCGAAACTCAATACAGCCCTCACCGACTGCCTACGCCACGAAGAGGTAGTCGTCGAGCTCGTGTAGGCCGAGGCCGTCGAGGTATGCGCGGATCTCGGGGCGGGCTCCGCGGGCGCCCACGGCGGCGAGGAGGAACGGGTTCTCCAGGCGGCGCCAGTGGTCGGCCAGGGCGTCGGGGGGGATGACCACCGCGCCGTGGATGCGGAGGCCGAGCTTGCGCGGGTGCAGGTCCACGGCGGCCGCGATGGAAACCCCGAGGGCGGGCAGCTCCCGCAGCCAGTGCTTGCCCACCCGTCCGGCGCCCCAGAACAGAATTTGGCGGCGACCCGCCAGGGGGCCCACCTCGGCATCGAGCAGGTGGTCGAGCTTGCAGCGGCGTAGGGCGTCCTGGGTGTAACGGTAGTCGTTGCGGCTGATGCGGTCCGCCTCGTCGCGCACGGCGAGCAGCACCTCGGGGACCTTGGCGAAGCGCACGCCGCGCTGCATCAGGCGCAGCCACAGGTCGTAGTCTTCACACCAGTCCAGGTCGCGGTAGCCGCCCCGGAGCACCTCTCGCGGAGCCAGGATGGAGGAGTGGGCCACCGAGGACTCCACGTATCGCTCCCGGAAGTGCTCTTCGGGGCTGATCAGGCGATTCACCCAGCGCACGTAGCGCGTCATGCCGGAGCCCGGCGGGGTGCCGTCGGAGTGGAAGGAGCGGATCTGAGTCGCCACGACGCCTACGTCGGGCCGGGCCGCGAGCAGGGCGAGCTGGGCCGCGAACCGGGTGGGCTCGCAGAGGTCATCGCCGTCCATGCGGGCCAAAAGGGGCGTGTGGCAGAGGCGCAGCCCCTCGTTCAGCGTGGGCGGGATGCCGCGGTGGGGCAGGGCAATGTATTTGAATCGCGGGTCGCGGGCCTGGTAGGCGCGGGCCAGGTCGGCCGTGGCGTCCGTGGAGCCGTCGTCCAGGATCCAGGTCTCCCAGTCTTCGAAGGTCTGCGCCACCAGGCTGTCGAGGGCCGCGGCGAGGGTGGCTTCGGAGTTGTAGACGGGCAGCAGGATGCCGATGTGCGCCATGGGGTCCTCGCCGGTGCGCCCCGTCTGTATCACGGACCGGGTCCGGACAAAAGGTGTGTTCGGGGGGAGGACAGGGGTATCGAGTTCTAGGCGTTGGGAGTAGTTTGAGGTTGTTGTTGGGCGACTCGGCGCCCTTCGGGCGCCGACCGGGCTACTACGGGCTCCGCTATCGCTCCGGTCGGCCGCAAAGCGGCCGACTCCCCCTTCGTATCCCTGTCGCGGGAGGTAACTCGAAGTTGGGAGCCGTGGCGAGGCGCGCTCCGGCCGCTGCTGCATCCCTGTCGGTGCCCAGCACCCTGCGCGCGCTTGTCCCCCAAAGGGGGGTGAGGCGGTTTCCGGATGGCGTTCAGGCGTTGGTGAGCAGCTTGACGAGGTAGTCTCTATCCCATCCGGCTCGCTTTCGTGTGTTGGCAACGCCGAGCTTTCGGTCAGCGTCTGACTTGATGATGTTAAGGGCGAAGTGGCGGAGGGTGGTCATGTTCTGGGCGGTGTTTTTTGCCCGATGACGCGCCTCATCCTCTCGCACGCCGGCCCGTCGGGCGCTCTGGGGGGTGCGCTGGACTGCGCAAGGCACCAGAGCGTCCAGTCGTAGTCCACCGGCTCACCGTCCCAGGCGGGATAGCC
>Ga0180009_10003017_pt1 | contig 19461 bp, 17 predicted proteins | sample OS_PC_MetaG_FD_123537 | JGI IMG/M metagenome (GOLD analysis project Ga0180009, IMG submission 123537) | Groundwater microbial communities from the Aspo Hard Rock Laboratory (HRL) deep subsurface site, Sweden - OS_PC_MetaG | ecosystem: Environmental > Aquatic > Deep subsurface > Groundwater...
CGACATCAGGTTCGGTGGGGAGGGCCAGAAGGGGGGCACGAAGACCTACCGCTTCACGCTGAAGGCCAAACACGACGCGCCGGTCGTGTGGGACCGGCTGGTCGTGACGGTGCGCCAGGCCGATCTGCAGCCGCTGGAGCAGGCCTATTTCGACGAGGATGGCAAGCAGGTCCGCCTGCTCGAGCTCTCGGAGCACAGGGAGGTCGGAGGCCGGGTGATGCCGCTGAAGATGGTGATGAAACCTCTGGACAGGCCGGGCGAGCTGACCGACGTGCGCTGGCAGAAGATCAGGTTCGACGTCAAGCTCACCACGGACTTCTTCACGCTGCAGAAGCTCCGGTCACGCTGAGGAGGGGCAGATGCGCCTGTCGAGGATGGCCTGGAGGAACCTGTGGCGCAATCGTCGCCGCACCACGGTCACGGTGGCGGCGATGACCCTCGCGGTCGTGGTGATGATCCTCTACTCCGGCCTGTTCACCGGCTACATCAAGGGGGCCGAGCGGAACCTGCTCGATCTTCAGCTGGGTGACATCCAGATCCACGCCCGCGGATACCGCGACAAGCCCTCGCTCTACAGCAGGATCAAGGCACCGGAGCGGTTGCTCGCGCGCCTGCGTGCCAGTGGTTTCCGGGCGTCGCCTCTCCTGCTGGCTGGCGGCCTCGCGGCAGCGGGTGACGCGTCCTCCGGCGTCACATTCCGGGGCGTCGACGTGGGGCAGGCAGCCACGGTGGGGCGGCTGCACCAGCAGGTCGCAAAGGGGAAGTGGCTCGATCCCCGCCACCCCGACGGCGTGGTCATCGGCCGCAGGCTGGCGCGGACGCTGGAGGTCGAGCCCGGCGGCGAGCTGGTGGTGCTGACCCAGGGCGCCGACGGCAGCATGGCCAACGAGCTCTACCGCGTACGCGGGGTGCTCAAGGGCATCAACGAGGGCACCGACCGCGGGGGCGTGTACATGACGGACCGGGCCTTTCGCGAGCTGCTGGTTCTGCCCCGGGGCGCGCATGAGATCGTGGTGCGGCGTCCGGAGCAGATGCCGCTCGAGACGGCCCTGGCCCGGGTCGAGTCGCTGGCGCCGGATCTCGAGGTCAAGTCGTGGCGAGAGCTGATGCCGATGCTGGCCTCGATGTTCGATTCGACGCACTCCGTGATGTACGTCATGTTCCTGATTCTCTGCATCGCCATCGGCATTGTCGTGCTCAACGCGATGCTGATGGCGGTCTTCGAGCGGGTCCGCGAGTTCGGCGTGCTCAAGGCGCTGGGCATGGGACCGGGGAAGGTGCTGCGCCTGATCCTAGTCGAGGCGGCGCTGCAGACCGGGCTGGCCGCCGCCATCGGCGCGGCGCTCGCCACCCCCGGCCTGCTCTACCTGGCGCGGGTGGGCCTGCAGATGGACCGGCTGTCGGGGGTCACGATCCAGGGCATGGCCTGGGACCCGATCTGGCGCGCCAGCGTGAGCGCCAGCACCTTCACCGCCCCGATCATAACCCTGGCCTCTGTCGTGCTTGTCGCCGTGCTCTACCCCGGCATCAAGGCGGCTTTGATCCGCCCGGTCGCGGCGATGCAGCATAGGTAGGAGCTTGATTCATGACCTCGGACCGAGAGGGTCGTGAATCAAGCTCCTAGAGGAGACTTGCGACGTGAAAGGTCCCAAGCTGGCGAAGATGGCGTGGCGCAACATGTGGCGCAACCGTCGCCGGACGCTGATAACGCTGTGTGGCATCGTCTTCGGCGTGTTGCTGGCCGTGCTCTTCACCGGGCTGGGCGACTCGACCTACAGCAAGATGATCGACCTCGCGGCCCGCCTGACCGGTGGGCATGTGTCGCTGCAGCACGTCGACGCCCTCGAGCGAGGGTACTCGCCCAAGCGCTCCATCACGCGCGCCCCGGACAGGCGCAGGCTGGCGCTGGCCGACCCCGAGGTGTCGCATGCCAGGGTCCGGATCACCGGCCACACGATGCTGGCGGCGGGAGGCAACAGCCGTGGCGCCGCCTTCATCGCCTTCGATCCCGCGGACGACGGTCCCGCCACGCTCTCGATCCTGGAGGCGCTCAAGCAGGGCCGCAGCTTCAGCTCGAGCCGCGAGCGGGGGATCATCGTCGGGCACAAGCTGGCGGACCATCTCGGCGTGCGCCTGGGGCGGAAGGTGGTCTACACCCTGACCGACAAGCACGGCGAGATCGTCACCGGGCTGGCGCGGGTGCGCGGGATCGTCAAAAGCGGGGCGGACAGCGTCGACGCCGGCATCTGCCTGCTGCCGATCGACACGGTGCGTGAGGTGATGGGCTACGGAGCCGACGAGGCGACGCAGGTCGCGGTCTTCGTCAAGGACCAGCGCCGCAGCGACCGCGTGGCCACCCGGCTCGGCGCACGGCTGGCGCGCGCGGCTCGTGAGCGCGAGACAGTACCTGCGGCGGTGCCCTGGTTCGATCGGCAGCCCGAGCTCGCCGGCTTCATCTCGATGAAGGTCACCAGCACCCTGTTCTTCGAGCTGATCATCGCCATCCTGGTGGCCGCGGGGATCTTCAACACGCTGTTCGTCAGCGTGATGGAGCGCATCAGAGAGTTCGGCATCATGATGGCGATCGGCTTCAGCCCAGGGCGGCTGTTTCGCCTGGTGATGTGGGAGAGCCTGTGGATCGCGCTGGTGGGGATCGTGCTCGCGGCGCTGGCCACCGCCTGGCCCTACCACTACCTCAACACCAGGGGCATCGACATGTCGGCCATGGTCAGCAAGGGCGGCGCCGAGATCGCGGGCGTGGGGATGACGCCGATCATGTACGTCGAGATCTACCCCGGGAGCGCGGCGATCATCGTGGTGGCGGCCGTCGGGGCCACGCTGCTGTCAGGTCTGTACCCCGCCTGGCGCGCCGGGCGCGTGGCGCCCGTCGAGTCGATCCGACTCGTTTGAGGTGAGGCATGAGTCAGCCAATCATCGAGCTCAGGGATGTGGTCAAGACCTACCGCCAGGGGCACGTGGAGGTGCCAGCGCTGCGGGGACTGAGCCTGTCGGTGGAGCCCGGCGAGCTGGTCGCTCTGTGCGGGCCGTCGGGCTCGGGCAAGACCACCGCCCTCAACCTGATCGGCGCGCTGGACCGGCCCACCTCGGGCTCCGTGCTGGTCGAGGGTCAGGACCTCGCGACGCTCGGCCGCACCCGGCTCAGCAATCTCAGGCGCGATCGCATCGGCTTTGTGTTTCAGGCCTACAACCTGATCCCGGTGCTCACCGCCTACGAGAACGCGGAGAGCGTGCTGGCGCTCAAGGGCGTGGAGCCGTCCGCCCGCCGCAAGCGGGTGATGGATCTACTGTCCGAGGTGGGGCTCGAGGGGCTCGAGCATCGCCGTCCCGACCACCTCTCCGGCGGGCAGCAGCAGCGCGTCGCGATCGCCCGTGCCATCGCGGCCGATCCCGCCGTGGTGCTGGCGGACGAGCCGACGGCCAACGTCGACTCCGAGACCGCGGAGAAGCTGCTCACCATCATGGAGCGGCTCAACACCGACCGGGGCGTGACCTTCGTCTTCTCCACCCACGACCCGCGGGTGATGGAGCACGCCCGCCGGCTGATACGGCTGGTCGATGGTCGCGTCGAGACCGACGAGACCAGGAGCTAGCCCACAGTGACTGGACTTCGACGGCGAGAGTCCCGACCCCGACGTCGGCAGGGCCTCGGGCTTGCGGACGTTCGGCTTGCACCGGCCGGCGAAGCAACGCGGGCGCGGGGCCGGCCGCAAGCCTCACTCGGCCGTCGTGCCAGCCCGCATGGGTGCGCGGACGCGGGCTGGCACTCCTCACGCCGCCGCGCCCGAGCCCTGCCTCCGTATCGGTCGGAACTCCGGCCGGCGCTGCCGCTGATCGGCCTGCTGCTGCTGGCATCCGCCGACGCCGGCGCGATCGGCAGCGTCAGCCGGGGCCCGTTCAGCCTCGAGGCCACCGGCAGCGTGCGTCTGACCGAGGCGGTGCTGCGCTTCCCGCAGGAGGCGGCGCTCCTCGGCCAGCACGACGGCGGCCTCGGCGCGGCTGTGGTCCGGCTGCTGGGGCAGGGGGACCTGAGCGGGCGGGTGGGCTACGAGGTCAACCTGTTCGTCGATCTGACCTGGGCGCCTCCCTCCTCCAGCGGCGGCTCCCTGGCCACGGTCGCCGCGTTCCGCTCGCCCTATCGCAACAGCCACCTGGCATGGGACTGGCTCGATCACGGCCGGGGCGCCGGGCAGCTGGGTCTGGACCGGCTGACCTTCAATGTTCGCCTCGACCCGCTCCAGCTCTCGCTGGGCCGCCTGCCGGTCAACTACTCGGTGACCCAGCTGTTTACACCGAATGACTTCTTCGCCCCCTTCAGCGCCACCGCGATCAACAAGATGTACAAGCCTGGCGTGGACGCCCTGCGCGCGGCCCTCTCCCTGGGCCAGCTCTCTGCGCTGGAGATGACGGGGGTCCTGGGCTCGGATGCGGACGGTGTGCCCGGCTGGCGACAGAGCGCGCTGCTGCTGCGCGCCAGCACGGTGCAGTGGCAGATCGAGTGGGCGCTGCTCGGAGGCAAGCTGGCCGAGCGCTGGGTGGCGGGGGCCTCGATCCAGGGTGAGCTGGGCCCGCTGGGAGTGCGCGGCGAGGGACACGTCGGCTTTCCGGACCGCGACGGCGCCCTCGATGAGGAGCGACAGATCCACGTCCGGGCGGCGCTCGGCGTCGACCGCAGGATCGAGTGGCGCAACGCCCAGCTGGGCCTGGAGCTGCTCTACCAGTCCGATGGGGCGTGGGACACGTCGGAGTATCTGGCGCGGCTGGCCGGCCTGTACCCCGACGATCTGCCCTATCTCGGCAGGTTGTACGTCGGCCTGAGCGCCGGCGGCGAGATCCTGCCGATCCTGCGCCTGCAGCTCGCGGGGCTGGTCAACGCACGCGACGGATCGGGCATCGGCATGCTGACGCTGCTGTGCTCCCTGGCCGACGAGGCCGACCTGCTCGGGGGCCTGCTTGTGCCCTGGGGGGCGCGCGGCGTCTCGCTGGCCGACCTGTCCGTACAGAGCGAGCTCGGCCTGGCGCCGCTGATGCTGTTCGTCGAGACGCGGTTCTACTTCTGATGCGGCAGGGCCCGCGGTGCCATACTGCGGGCCTTCTCGCTCGTGAGTCAGCTCTCGATCACATCTCTGCTCCTGCTCCTCGCAGGCTGCAACCTGCTGCTGCCTGGGACGCCTCGCCCCTGGTCCGCGACGGATCGGTGTTACCACTCGAGATCCCTGGCGTTGGCCTGCTGGTCCTGCGGATCCGCATGAGGCGAATTCCGGTCCTCGCGCCCCTGCGGGGCGCTCCGGGATGAAGCCGCGGAATTGGTGATCCGGATCGGCAGGTGCTAGGATCCTGTCGATGGATCCTGCCTCGCGACCGACCAGGCGGCCAATGGCCGCCGTACGGCGGATCAGCCTCTTCAGACGCGAGGTCAGGGAGACGGTGAGCCTCGCGGCCATCGAGCTACTGCTGGCCAGCGCCAGCCGCATCAGCGAGGGTCAGGTGGCCGGTGATGGCCGCTACTACGGCAGCACAATGCTCACCATTGACGTCGACCGGCTGGGGGAGCAGGTGAGCGACGCCGGCGATGTCTCGACCGCGGCCCGCCTGGCCCATGTGATGGAGGGGGAGCCCGAGGTGCACGCGAGGGCGGCCAGACTGGCGCTCGAGGAGGCCCGGCGCATCTGCGGCCGGCGCCTGCGCCGGGCCGAGGCCGATGTCCGTGTGCGTTGTGACGGAACCAGTGTCTTCGTCGATGTGGACGTGGAGGCGGAGGTGCTGGCGCGGGCGGTTCCGGTGCCAGGGAGCTGATGTGGATACGCTCGAGGGCCTCTACTCCGTTCGTGACGTGGCTCGTGTCTTCGCGCTGAACGAGAGCCGGATACGCTACTGGGCCCAGACCGGGTTCATCAACCCGAGCGGCGCCAGGGCCGGCAGGCGGCTCTACACCTTCCGTGACCTGGTGGCGATCCGGGCGGCGATGGAGCTGCTGGAGCGGGGCATTCCGCTGCAGCGCGTGCGCAAGAACCTGCAGGCGCTGAGGGAGGGCCTGCCCGAGCTGGAGCAACCACTGAGCAGGTTGCGAGTTCGCTCCGATGGCGAGCGGCTGGTGCTCGCCGAGGCGGGCGTCGCGTTCGAGCCGGAATCAGGCCAGCTGGTGCTGGACTTCGAGATCGAGGAGGTCCAGAGCCAGGTGGTCGAGCTGATGCAGACCGCGCAGGACGCCCCGGCGCGGATCCACGATGTCGCGTCAGAGCGGGCCGAGGTGCGGACCACACCGCCGGCCACGGTCGCGTCGCCGACGGAGGAGCCGACCACCCCCTATGGCTGGTTTCTACGGGGCTGCGCCTGCGACGGTGCCAATGGATCGCTGGAGCGGGCGATGGATGCCTACCTCAAGGCGATCGAGCTCGATCCCCATCTGGCGGCGGCGCACACCAACCTCGGGAACCTCCACTACAGCCAGGGTGATCTCGGTCAGGCACGACAGTGCTACGAGCAGGCATGCCGCATCGAGCCGGACCAGCCCCAGGCCCACTACAACCTGGGCAACCTCCTCGAGGAGGATGGGGAGGTCGAGCTGGCCATCGGCGAGTACCGCCGGGCCCTGCTGCTGGACCCGGATTTCGCGGACACCCACTTCAACCTGGCCCTGACGCTCGAACGCGTGGGGAGCCGTGTTCAGGCCCTCGAGCACTGGCGCCGATACCTGGAGCTGGTCACCGCGCGGCAGGACGAACAGGAGGAGGAGTGGCTGGCGATGGCCAGGGAACGGGTGTCCCAGCTGAGCGCGGGACAGCTAGAGTAACACCTCGTCGGGGAGCTCGCCGGACAGGTACTGCGCTTCCAGCCGGTGAATGAACGAGGCGTACTCCTCTCGTTCGGCCTCGCTGGAGAACTCCAGCTTGATCCCCATTCCACGCTCGTCGGGCTCGTCCACCAGGCGGGCAACGACCCCATGGAGGGTGAGGGGCCTGTAGCCCTCGCCCGGGGGGGCCACCAGCAGCTTGATCGGCGTGTTCAGGTCGAGCATCTGCTGGGAGCGGACGAACACGCCCTCCTCGCTCAGGTCCCGGGTGAAGTTGATCCGGCGGCCATCACGGGCGGAGTATGTGACCCTCAGCCTGACCGGGACACGGCGCAGGTCGCGCTTGTCCAGCACCCCACCACGGACCCAGGCGTTGACGTAGCCAAGCTTGCCCCGATCCGACGAGTGCACCTTGATCCCGACACCGGCCCGCGCACGCGGATCGTTGAGCTGGGGCCGGCGCCACATCACGGTTCCCTTCAAGAAGAAACGGGGACCGCCGATAAAGGTGATCTCGACCCGAAGCTCTCGGCCCACGTCCGGGGGGTCACCGGTGGGACAAAAGATTCCTCCCCCGCTGATGTTGGAGTCGAAATACCTCCACCAGTCATCACGTGTGGGCAGCCTGAGGTGCAATCGCTTCATCTACGACCTGTACAGCTTGAGCCCGCAATAATACCAGGGATGGGCTTCTCGCCAACCATCAATTGTCTACTCCCGAACTGGTCAATCCGTCACGGCCACGACCTTCCAGAATGCGCCCACCCGGCCGAGGATCGCCACCGCACCACGAAGGTTGAACCGGGCCAGGGCCACCAGCTTCCCTGGTCCCACGGCGCCGCGAAGACGGGCCGGAGGTGGGCCATAGCGACGGACCGCCTCCCGGTAGCTGACGACCACGACCTTGCGCAGCTGCAGCCCCTGCTCCCGTGCGCGCTGGCCCATCTGCCGCAGCCGCGGGGTGAGAGCCGCCCGTCCCTTGACCCACTCCCCGTCGAGGTTGACGCGCGGAGCGCACAGCGGCAGCACGGACTCGCCGCCGCCTTCCAGCACCGACCGGAAGAACGTCCGGGCCACCAGCTGTGCCATGAACTCCCGATCATTGTCCGCCGCGGCTGGTCCCGCCACGACCAGGACGAGCGCCACCAGACACCATGCGGTCCACCTGAGCATCGGCACGATCATACATCGAACGTGGAACACAAGCTTGCGCTGCCACATCAGCCGAGTTTGCCCACCTGGACCTGTGCGGGCCGGATCAGCCGCTTGCCCAGGGTGAAGCCCGGCTTGAATTCAGCCAGGATCACATTGCCCTGAGCCGGGTCGGAGACCTGCACCACCGCCATCGCCTCGTGGAGGGAGGGATCGAACGGATGACCCACCGTCGTGACCCGTTCGAGCCCCAGCGCCTGGAGCTTCTGCATCATCAGCAGCTGCACCATCTGTATCCCCTGCAGCAGGGACTCGAGACTGCCTCCGGTGCCCGCGGCGGCGAGGGAGCGCTCCAGCGCATCCAGCACCTCCATCATCGGCTCGGCCACCTGACCGCGGAGCTGTTCGAGCTGCATCACGGCGTCGCGCTCCAGCCGATCCTTGGTCTTTTGTAGACCCTCTCCGACCTCCTGCTTGTAGGCTGCGATGTACTCCCGCAGCTGGCGGTCCTTCTCCGTCAGCTGCTGTTGCAGCTGCTCGACAAACGACGGCGCCTGCGCGCGCGCCAGCTCCGACTCGATCTCCTCCTGCTCCAGATTCCAGAATCGGCGGTCGTTGACGGTGAAGGCCGGTCGCTGCTCGTCACCCGACTCTTCTTCTTGCGCTTCGGTCCGGCCGGGGGCGATTTCGGGGCCTGCAGAGTCCATGCTGTCGCTCCTGTGGGGCATCAATATAAGCCTGGCCCGGCTCCAGGCAAGAGCTCCAGGCAAGGGCAGTCCCGTCGCGCCGCTTTCCGGTATAATCCACTGGATGTCGCTGCTCGCCGCGATCGTGGGCCTTGCCGGGCTGGTGGGCTACCTCTACGCCGCTGGTCCCACTTTCTACTGGCTGGACTCCAGCGAGCTCGTGGCGGCCGGTTTCTCTCTCGGTGTGTCACATCCGCCCGGTCATCCGCTGCATGCTCTGATCTCCCGGCTGTTCTGCATGCTGCCGGTGGGCACCATCGCCTTCAGGGTGACGCTGGCGTCTGCGGTGGAGGCGGCTGCTGCCACGGCCCTGACGGCGACCCTGTGCTGGCAGGTGGTGCGGCGAATGCTGGATGCACGCAGGCCGGCAGCAGCCGTGGCCTACTGGGTCGCGCCCCTGTCCGCTGCCACCGCGGCTCTGCTGCTCGGGCTGTCCTACGCGCTGTGGTTCCAGGCCGTGCGGGCCGAGGTCTATGCGCTCAATCTGGCGGTGCTGACGGGCGGCGGGTGTCTGGTGCTGCACTGGGACAGGACCCGGGACTCCCGTCTGTTGCTGGTCGCGGCCCTGGTCTGCGGCCTCGGGCTGGGCAACCACAACTTCCTGGTGCTGCTCGGGTTGCCGCCGGTCCTCGTGTTCCTGCTGCTGTCGTGGCGCAGGTCGGGAGGGCGCGTCTGGCGCAGCATGGCGGCGATGCTGCTGGCCGGCTGCCTCGGTCTGTGCGTCCTGGCCTATCTGCCGCTGCGGGCCGCTCGTCATCCCCTGGTCAACTGGGGCGCGCCGTCCAACGCCGAGCGGCTGGGGTGGGTCGTGTCGGCGAAGGCGTTCCAGAAGTCGGTGGGCGGGGCCAGCGTCGAGAATCTCGAGCACCGTACGCTGCGGGGGGTGTTCACCGTCGTTCGGGGCATTGCCTGGGACTCGATGCTCGGGCTCGCGGTGGCCCTCGCGGCCCTCATCGGTCTCTACCTGCTCCTTCGCCGCCGGGGCACCCGCGAGGTGGGGTTGCTGCTGGCGTTGATGGTGGGGTTCAACCTGCTGTCGCCGGTGCTGCTCGGCTCCGACCCCTACAACCCCGACGCCTACGGCTACCTCTGCGTGTCGCTGGCCTTTCTCTGCCCGGCCGTGGCTGCGGCGCTCGTGCAGGTCTTCAGCGGTCTGGATCGGCTCTGCCGTGGGTGGGCCCCGCTGCTCGCGGCCACAGGCTGTCTGGCGCTGGTGATCGGCCAGGTCAGTCGGAACCTCCCACGCGTTGACCTCCGCTCCCACTGGGCCGCGGAGGAGACCGGTCGACAGCTGCTGGAACCGCTACCCGCCCGGTCCCTGCTGGTGACCTCCTACTTCGAGACGGTGTTCAACCTGTGGGCGCTGCGGATCATGGGCGACCTGCGACCCGACGTGGACCTGCTCCACCGCAACTTCCTGGCCTACCCCGGCTATGTCGAGGAGCTGGCCCATCGCCAGCCAGATCTGGCCCGAGACGCACGGCGTTGGAAGAGGGCCAGGCGCCTCATCCTGAGTGATCTGGAACGGCTTGCCCATCACCGCCCCCTCTTCATCGAGCACGACCTGAACCTGCCGCGCGACCTGACCTCGCGCCTGGAGCCGGCCGGGCTGGTGCCGCGGCTGGGCGGCGTCCGTTCGACAAGGACTCACATGGACCGCATGGAGCGCTGGCAGCAGGTGGTGCTGCCGGACGCCTGGGACAACGAGACTCGTCGGAACATGGTCTGGACCCATTACCAGCTGGCACGATTTGTCTGCTCCGCCCACCCGCCCCACCGGACTGCAATTGCCTGTGATGGGGAGTATCGTGGCCTCGCTCGCTACCACATCCGTCGAGCGCTGGAGCTGGCGTCCGAGGACCGGACCCTGGCAGCGCTGGCCCACAGCTGCGGATTCTAGCGAAAACGGACCGGATTGTGATAGGGTTCGGTCGATTTGCGAACCCGCGCCAAGGGATTGACTGATGATCAACTGTCAAAAATGCCAGGTTCCCAATCCGGATAGCGCAACGGTCTGTGCCGCGTGTGGTACGGCGCTGGTGGGTCAGCAGTTCGCTCAGGCGCTGGACCAGGCCCAGCAGGGCCAGGCTCCGCCCGCGGCGCCGGCGGTCCAGCAGCCGGTTCCGCAGCCGGCCCCCCAGCCCGTGCAGTTCGACCTGGGAACGGCGGGGCAGCCGACGGGCGGGATCGGCATGGACCAGGGCATGGCCCAGGCCGAGATCCGCCAGTTCGTCGAGGACCAGAAGGCGCGCAAGCGGACCAAGGGGTTGATCTACGCTGCTGTCGGGCTGGTCATCGTCGGGGTCATCGGCTTTTTCGTGCTGCAGGCCCAGCGCAAGAAGAACCGGGAGGAGGCCGTCGCCCAGTTCTTCTCGGAGTTCCGCAAGATCGACGACGGCGCCGTGGCGGATTTCTGGAAGTGCACGGTGAGGGCCAAGGACCGCGATGTCCGTCTGGCCGCCGACGCCAGCGAGATCACCGACGGCCTGGAGAAGGCGTTCGCGAACTACCCCAAGAGCCAGCCCGGCCGGTTGCTCGACAAGTGCATCCCGTCGATCAACGTGATCCTGGAGGAGGTGGGGAAGCTGAAGCCGCCCGGCGGGTTCACCGCGCCGCTGGAGGACTACAAGTCCATTCTCAAGGAGGTGGCCCAGACCATGGAGGTCTACGCCAAGAAGATCGAGCAGCGCAAGCAGCAGGCGGCCGACGAGCAGGAGGTCCGCGAGGCTCACTCGCATTTTCATCAGGTCATCGGATCGGGAGGCGGGCTCGCGCCGGTGTCCGACACCCCCAAGGCGGTGGCCTACTACAACATCATCAACTGCGCGGTGCCGGACCTGGCCCAGGCGGCCCGCAAGGTGACCCGGCCGCCGGACACCCAGCACGTCGTGGAGTACATCTACAACACCTGCAAGAAGGACAGCTCGTACGCCAACAAGCTGCGCGAGGAGTGCTTCAAGCAGCGCAACAGCACCTCGATGCGGACGCCCGAGTTCAAGGCTGTGGCCAACAAGCTCAGCGGCGACGACCGGGATCTCTACGCCATCAACGACTGCTTCAAGCGGGTCAACCACGGGTTCGCGTTCAACGAGCTCAAGGCCGTGGCGGAGGCGTTCGGCAAGTACCGCAACAAGGGTCGCAGGCAGATCATGGATGCGGTGCAGAAGGTCAAGGAGGAGCTGGCGCAGTAAGCCCTCCAGTCCTCGATCCACCCCACCTCGGGTGGACAAGCACGACGACCAGGGGAACACCTACTCGGCTGAGGTTGCGACAACAGGGTCGGAGCTTCCGCTGGCGAGGTCAACAACGCATGGCCACCATCACACTGGAACAGAAGATCGGTGTGCTCCAGCGACAGGGCGTGGAGATCCGTGCGCCTCACAGCGTTGAGATCGGCGATGAGGTCGTGCTGGAGCAGATCAAGGGGCCGGGCACTGTGCTCCACTCGGGGACGAAACTCTACGGGGAGCGGTTGCTGATCCTGCCCGGGACCCGCATCGGATACGAGGAGCCTGCCACGGTCGACAACTGCGCCGTGGGCCCCAACTGCCGCCTGAGCGGTGGCTACTTCAGCGACGCGGTGCTGCTGGACGATGTCACCATGGGCAAGGGATCGCACGTGCGGGGCGGGACCCTGATGGAGGAGCAGGCCAACGGGGCCCACTGCGTGGGGCTGAAGCAGACCGTGCTGATGCCGTTCGTTACCCTGGGGAGCCTGATCAACTTCTGTGACGTGTTGATGGCCGGCGGCACCAGTCGCCGCGACCACAGCGAGGTGGGCAGCTCCTACATCCACTTCAACTTCACTCCCTTTGGCGAAAACGGCGACAAGGCCACGCCGTCGATCATGGGCGACGTTCCCCGGGGCGTGATGCTGCGCTCCCGGCGCATCTTCCTCGGTGGTCAGGGCGGGCTGGTTGGACCGGTGAGGATCGCCTACGGGACGGTGCTGGCCGCTGGTTTCGTCTACCGCCGTGACCATGGGCCGGACGAGCTGGTGGTGGGGGAGAAGGTCGTGGCGCGATCGATGCCGTTCACTCCGCTTCGCTACTCGCGGATCCGGGACAAGGTCGCGAGGAACCTGACCTACATCGGAAACCTGGCGGCGTTGTGGCACTGGTACGAGCGCGTGCGGCTGCCGGTGGCGGCAGGCGACGCTGCCTGCGCATTGCTGTATCGACGGGCGCAGGAGAGCATCGCGGGGGGGGTGACGGAGCGGATCAAGCGGCTGGCTCAGGTGGCGGGCTACATGGAGGACTCCATCCGTGAGCTGGAGCGGGACCCGGCCCCGAACCGGACGGAGATCGCGGCCCAGCGGGCGTTGTGTGATGGGTGGGCCGCGATGGAACAGCAGCTGCTCGCATATCGCGACATCCCGGGGAGCGAGGAGGACTTGCGGCAGCTGGCACAGGGGTTGGAGGGCGAGAGCTACCTTTCGACAGTGCAGGGGATGGGGGAGCAGCAGGCTGCGGCAGGTACGAGGTGGCTCGAGAGCGTCGTCGCAGCAGTGGAGGCAGTCGAACTCCGGGCTGTGAGCGCTCCAGGGTAAGGTGAATGCCAAAAAAACTGCCCCTGGAGCCGGACCCGACTCCAGGGGCTTGACCAACACCTCGAGCAATTGTCTAGACTAAGTTATCTTCGGTTCAAGTCCGCCACAAGCTAGAGCAATTTGATTGCTAGGGCAAGTATTCAGGTCCACGCTCTCTAGTCAGGCTATGCTTTCCAAACTCCGCTCAACAGAAGCTAAGTATGTCAAGGCCACTATGGCCACTGCTAAGCACAGCGGCCATTACGGCCGCTGTTGGGAGGAGGAGGCTCAAGGGCAAGGATTCGGGAAACGCTTTGATTTATTAGACTAAGGTTAGGCTAGACTATGAAATCCCCAAAACCTCCACCCAGCATGTTCAGCAACCCATGTGCCAGCGCGAGGAGACGCATCCAAGCATCGAGAATAATAAAGAATATTGATTCTAGCCTGGCGCCCTGCAAGCTCGAGACTACGACATCCGTGTCGTGTTTCGAGCGAGGGTAACCAGAATTTGCATGGCTGCGAAGGGGCCGACTTGAGCTGCCGGATCAATCCCACTGGGTGAAGCCGTCTTGATGTCAAGGAAGTCTCAATATCTCAACCTCTTGAGCAGGGTAGAACGGCCGAGTCGGTACATGGGGGATGAGTGTGGCCTATCAGGGCCCGACAAGCCGGGATCGAAGCTGCGTTTGGCGCTGGGGTTTCCCGACGTGTACGAGGTCGGCATGAGCCACCTGGGCTTTCGTCTGCTTCACGCCAGTCTGTGCGACCGGGCAGATGTGGAGGTGGAACGGGTGTTTCTTCCCTGGCCTGACCTTCAAGCCCGGCTGCAGCAGACATCCACCCCGCTCGCCACGCTGGAGAGCTTCACCCCCCTCGCCGAGTTCGACCTGTTGGGGCTCTCGGTGCAGTACGAGCTGGCCCTGTCATCGGTGCTCAAGCTGCTCGATCTCGCCGGCATCCCACGTCGGACGGCGGTCCGTGCGGCATCCGGGACATGGCCGCTGATCCTGTTGGGCGGGACAGCCGCGCTCAACCCGGAGCCGATCGCCCCCTTCGTGGACGCGGTCTTTGTCGGGGAGGCAGACCAGGCGATCCACGAGATCGTCGACTGCCTGGTGCAACACCGTGATGCCCCGCGGGCCCGGCGGTTGACGCGCCTTGCCGCCATCGGAGGAGTCTACATCCCCGAGCTCCACGATGCGACGTACGGCGAGGGCGACGACGATCTGGCCGTCCGGGTCCAGCCCCTCGGCACTGCGGCCCGCATCATGCGGCGCTACGTCGAGGATCTGGACCTCCTGCCGATCCCCCGCACGCACCCCGTTCCCTACTGCGCCATCGTCCACGACCGGGTGGCGATCGAGATCCAGCGCGGCTGCTGCCAGGGGTGTCGTTTCTGCCAGGCTGGTTTTGCGACCCGCCCTGTCCGCCAGCGGGGCGTGGACGCGGTGCTGGACGCTGCACGGCGACTGCTCGGAGCCACCGGGTACGAGGCGCTGTCGTTGCTGTCCCTGTCGGCCGGCGACCACCCCTGCCTGCAGCAGATGCTCTCGGCCCTGATTCAGGAGCACGGCCCACGGCGGGTGTCCGTGTCGCTGCCCTCGCTGCGAACCGAGACCCTGCACCCCACGGTGGCCGAGCAGATCGGTCGGGTGCGTCGCAGCAGCTTCACGCTGGCCCCCGAGGCCGCCACCGACCGTCTGCGCCGCGTGATCAACAAGGGCAACACCGAAGCCGATCTCATGCAGTCGGTGAGGGCGGTCGCGCGTGCCGGGTGGTCCCAGCTCAAGCTGTACTTCATGATCGGGCTGCCGACGGAGACCGAGGAGGATGTGGCGGCCATCGCAGACCTGGCGCATCGCGTGTACGACGAGTTGCGGCGTCACGCTGGCAAGGGAGCGGGCCTCCACGTCGCGGTCTCCACCTTCGTGCCCAAGCCCCACACGCCATTCCAGTGGGAGGCTGCTCCCACGCTGGCTTCCGTCGAGCGCGCGCAGCAGATCCTCGTGCAGCGCATGCCGCGTCGTGTCCGGCTCAAGTGGCACGACCCCGGGCAGAGTCTGGTGGAGGCCTATCTTGCGCGCGCCGACCGAAGGATGGCGGGGGTGCTTGAGCGCCTGGTTACGGCCGAGCACACGGCCCTGGATGCCTGGAGCGAGCACTTCGATCTGCAGCGCTGGCAGACGGCGCTGGCCGAGGCGCACGCGGCGGGCGAGATCCCGGCCCCCGAGCGATTGCTGGGCCGGCGCGACCCCGAGGCTCCCCTGCCCTGGGATCACCTGGACCTGGGCGTGACGCGGGCCCACCTCGAGGCGCAGCGGCGAGCAGCGCACCAGGGCGGCCTGCGGCCCGACTGCAGCGACGGCACATGCGATGTCTGCGGGGTCTGCCCGGATGAGCCGCTGCACCGGATTGCGCGCGAAACAAGCGCTGCGCGCGAAACACTCACCACGCGCGAGGCGGGCGGCCCGCAACCGCCAACCGAGGACGGCGGCCCGTGCTCGGTGCGGCTGTGGTTTCGCAAGGAGGGCCGCGCCCGTCTGCTCTCCCACCTGGAGATGGCGGGCGTCTTCGAGCGGGCGGTGCGTAGGGCGGGCCTTCCCGTGGCCTTCTCCGGGGGATTTCACCCCAAGGTCAGGCTGCGCTTCTCGCCGGCGCTGGCCCTGGGGGCCGAGAGCTGGTGCGAGTTCGCCGAGCTCGCGCTGTCGCGACGGCTGGAGCCGGCCATGGTGGCCCGGGCGCTGGCACAACAGCTGCCGACGGGCCTGAGCATCGAGCGAGCCGAGGCGGCCGAAGGCAACCTGCAGCGGCGCATCAGCGGCGTGCGCTGGCGCTTCGAGCCGGGCCAGACGGCAGAGCAGCTGGTGGAGCGTGGCCGCCAGCGGCTGGCGTCTGGGTCGCTCCTCGTGACCCGCCGGGCGGGCAGGGCGGTCGATCTGGCCCACGCGGTCGTCGAGCTGAGCGCCGGACCGCCCGGGAGTCTGGAGGTCATTTGTCGTTTTGGCCCGGACGGGACGGCTCGACCCTCGGAGCTGCTCACCGCTCTGCTGGAGCTTGACGCTGACCGGCTTGGCGAGACAAGGATCATCCGTGTGGGCTGGGTGCTGGACCCCGATGGCTCACAGGGCCAGGAGCGCGAACGTGAGTAACCTGCTCTTGATCAACGCGGACGGTCCGTCCCGTCGAGTTGCGCTGGTCGAAAACGACCAGCTGGCCGAGTTCTACGTCGAGAGGGCCGGCGAACGCGGAATCGTGGGCAACGTCTACAAGGGACGGGTCGTGCGGGTGCTGCCGGGGATGCAGGCCGCCTTCGTCGACATCGGTGTCGGAAGGGCGGCTTTCCTCTACGTGGCCGACGTGGGAGGGCTGAAGGGGACGGTCAGCAGCCTGTACTTCGCCGATCCCGAGGAGCAGGCCGAGCAGGACGACCTCCCTCGCGACGAGATCACCCGGGCCCACCCCGGTCCGATCCAGAACCGGCTGAAGGAGGGCCAGGAGATCCTGGTGCAGGTGGCCAAGGACCCCATCGGCACCAAGGGGGCCCGCATCACCAGCTACATCTCCCTCCCCGGGCGACACCTGGTGTTCATGCCCACCGTGGACCACGTCGGCATCTCCCGTCGGATCACCTCAGAGATGGAACGAAAGCGCCTGCGAGAGACGGTCGACGCCATCCGCAAGCCTGGTGTGGGATTCATCGTCCGCACCGTCGCGGAGGGACAGATCCGCGACACGCTGCACGCCGACATGGAGTTCCTCAACAGGCTGTGGGAGGAGATCCTGCGCTGCAACGAGACCGCGGGCGCACCGGCGCTGCTCTACGAGGATCTTGACCTCTCGCTGCGTGCGGTCCGCGATCTGTTCTCCTCCGAGGTGGATCGGCTGGTTGTCGACGAGCCGCAGGAGTACGAGCGCCTGCGGCAGTTCGTCGCCAACTTCGCTCCGCACTACCAGGACCTGGTCGAGCTGTACCAGGGCGAGGAGCCGCTGTTCGACGCCTACGAGCTCGAGCTCGAGCTCGACCGGGCGCTCGAGCGCAAGGTCTGGCTCAAGTCCGGTGGCTACCTGGTCATCGACCAGGGAGAGGCGCTGACCTCCATCGATGTCAACACCGGACGCTACGTTGGGCGCCGCAGCCTGGAAGACACCATCACCAAGACCAACCTCGAGGCTGTGCGAGAGGTCGTGAACCAGCTCCGTCTGCGCAACATCGGCGGCATCATCATCATCGACTTCATCGACATGGAGGAAGAGGCCAATCGGGACAAGGTGTGGCGGGCGCTGCACGAGGCGCTCAAGTCGGACCGCGCCAAGTCCAATGTACTCAAGATCTCCGAGCTCGGGCTGGTCGAGATGACGCGCAAGCGGGTGCGAGAGAGCCTGGAGCAACAGCTGACCCAGGCGTGCCCCTACTGCGAGGGAAAGGGACACATCAAGTCCCTGGTCACCATCTGCCACGACGTGCTGCGTGAGATCCGACGGCAGGCGGGTCGGCTCCCGGGCGGCAGGATCATCGTCTGCGTCCATCCCGAGGCGGCCGATCTGCTGGCCTCGTCGGAGGCAGAGTACATCGTCGAGCTCGAGCACCGGTTTGGAAAGGACATCGTGGTGAAGGCTCGCCCTGGCTTTCATGTCGAGCAATTCGAGATAGATGTTGATTTTGGCTCGTCTTCGAGCTAAATGCGGGCGGGCGGAGCAGACAAATGGTGTCGTCTCGGCACCGCTGATGCACGCGGGAGTGAGGCGCGGCGATGAAGATCCCCAGGGAAGAACGGCTCACCATCAACCACGAGTTCGAGAGCGTCGAGCAGTTCATCACCGAATACGTCACCAATATCTCGCGCTCGGGTGTCTTCATCCGATCCAAAGATCCGCTACCGGTTGGGACCAGGGTCAACCTGCGGTTCACCGTGATCATGAAAGAGATCGAGACCATCGAGGGCGTGGGGGAAGTGGTGCGCGTCTCTCACAACCCGGCGGGCATGGGTGTGGCCTTCGTCGAGCTGACATCGTACAGTCAGAGGCTGATTGAGAAACTGATGATCCGCCAGGGCATGAGCGGAGCGGGGAAGTGAGCATCGGCAAGCGGTTGTTGAACCTGGTTCGTTCGAACCTAAGCTCTGTGTTCGAGCGAGCGACCGCCAAGGGCGAGGGGGCCAGAGGGGGGAACCTGGAGGACATGTCGGAGGAGGAGATCGAGGCCGAGCTGCTCCGCAGGCGTGAGCGACGCACCGCCGCCGAGCGCGCCGCTGACTCGACCGGTGCGGGCTACTCCGCCGAGGACTGGAACGAGATGGAGCAGGCGGTGCGGGATGGGAGCCGATACCGCACCACCGGGCGGCGCAGCACCAGACGGACGGGGAGCTACACCGCCGGCGCCCGTCGGGGCGCATCGGTGGGGTCGCCCGGGACGCGCGATCCACGCCTGGCCCAGCTGTACGCCCAGCTCGAGTGTCCCTATGGCTCAGACCTGACCACGATCCGCAAGCACTACCGGGCGTTGATGCGCAAGTACCACCCCGACATGCACTCCACCCATCCGGACAAGCAGCGGGTCGCCACTGATTTGAGCCAGCGCCTCACCGGCGCCTACAACGAGCTGCGGCGCCTGCTCGCGGGCGGCGCCCCGTCGGCGTAGCCGCGTTGCCCATGGAGCTGATCCTTGCACTGCTGCTGGGCGGCGGATGCGTTGCCGTAGGCGGCTGGGCGCTCCGTCGCCGCCGTCGCCGCCGCCAACCCGTCGTCAGCGAGGAGTCGTTGGGACGGGGCCTCGATGATCTGCGACCCGATGATGTCCTGACCCACGACGGCGGGGACTGGATGGTGAGCGGCGTGGCCCAGCTGATGGAGGCGGGGGTCACCTGGATCGAGTGCCGCCTGGAGGACGCATCGAGGGAGGGGTGGATCGTGGTGCACCCCGGGGACGCGGACGCCGCGCTGGTCGGCGAGCGGGTCGCGGACTTCGCCGTGGCGGGCGACCGCCCCTCCGATTCGCTGGACCACCAGGGCAAGGTATTCCGCCTCGAGCGGTTCGGCCGCGCCACCGTGGAGGTCACGGGCGAGCTGGACGGGCGCTACGGACAGGGCGAGTGCGGCTACTGGAACTACCGCCGCCCGGGAGACGGGCGGGTCTGGTTCCGTCAGTCGGGCGAGAGCTGGAGCTACTTCTCGGGGCGCCGGGTGCCGCGGCACCTGATCGGGTTCTTGCCGGGGAGCTGAGC
>Ga0180009_10003018_pt1 | contig 19449 bp, 9 predicted proteins | sample OS_PC_MetaG_FD_123537 | JGI IMG/M metagenome (GOLD analysis project Ga0180009, IMG submission 123537) | Groundwater microbial communities from the Aspo Hard Rock Laboratory (HRL) deep subsurface site, Sweden - OS_PC_MetaG | ecosystem: Environmental > Aquatic > Deep subsurface > Groundwater...
CAAGGATTTACACCGAGAAGTCCATATTTGCACAGCGCTCCGTAAAAATCTAAAAGAACACCACATCAACAAACAAAAAAACATTCGACGCCAATCGAGGCAAGCTCGACACTTTCCAATACCGACAACGATTTCATTTCACGAGGATCCGCAAAGACGCTTTACGGTCATGGAACTCATCACAACAGACCATGCGGGACTTCTTTCCAAAATCGGCCATGTACTCAACGATCACAACATTCAACTACACGACGCCAAAATCACCACGATAGGAAGCCGCGCAGAAGACATGTTTTATTTTACCGATTATCAATCTAACCCGATTCAAGACCACGAAACATTACAAAATTTGGAGCAAGCCATTCAATCCGCATTACGCGACCATTTATAACCCTTTCGCTAGCAGAGAGGATTCAGCGCCAAGCAAAATCCCCTTGCTATAACATATCGTAGATCAAAATACGGCATCGAACAGGGATGGCCGTCAAAGGTCGCCGTGAACTAAGCACCTAAATCCAGCACCTAAATTCCATAGGTCTTTGGCAATGATTCAAAATCATGGCTTATTTAGGTGCTGGATGAATTATCTAAGATAGTTAATCATAGCTAACGGCTATGGAATTTAGATGCTGGGTGAATACGCCTAAGCAGTATCTGACACCCCGGCGCCACTTAGAACACTATCGAAATTTGAAGTCCGAAAGGTATATAGATCATAAAGACGACACCGTAACTTCGTTCGAAGCCAGTCGATTTTCTATAAAACGGATAAGGTTCTCATAACCGTCACCTTCGAGATCCTTATATCGCATACCGATTTCGCAACGATCCCTCGCTATCCGACGGGAAAACTCAACATTACAACGCGCTTTTACTTGTAAAGGGCGATCGCCGGCAAGCGGCAAATCCAGCCATGCATTTAATTCCACCGGGCGACCGTTACGGATGTAACATCCGCCCGGTGTCATCAAATTCCGCTGCAATATATTGCATTGGATCGAGAACCCGTCACTTGAAGTATCAATCGCCAATACTTTGAGACGTACCCCCTCTTCATTGGTAACCACAACAGGCAAATGCGCAGCAACACGAGGATAAATTTTCTTTTCCATAGCCATCTCCGATCGACCAAATATTGTCATAAAAATTCTAGTCTATATCTTATTTTTTACCAGAATAAATATGCAGTTGTCGCTCACACCTCATTAAATTAATAAGATTACTCAGCCGCGAAACAGCATCGCCTGACAACATTCTCGAGTGCATCAATCCGAAATACCCCCCAAGAACCGGCTCTCCGTTATCAAAGAGCACTTTGTGACCGACCGAAATGAAATCAATCGAATCGAGGTCTTGACTTTAATCAACCGCTACGAAAGAATCTCCTGTATAATTTTCAAACAAGTTATGTTTTTTACCGCTCTTACACGACCGAAAAACGTCTAATTTAAGTTAGAAAGCATTAAGCGTTACCGACAAGGCCGGCAACCGTCGGACAGGCGCTATCACTAAAGCATCATAATAACAAACTCTATCTAAACGTTTTTTCAGTCGATATGGAGTAAATAAACTTTCGCACTTTTTCTGAGTCACAATGACTCGAATCGTGTGTTTTTTCAGAGGTCTTCGCATGCATAAAAATTTCCTTACCCTTCTCTGCGGCGCCATGACGCTTATTGTTCCACTTGAACTGCAAGCAGCCAATGACTTGCCGCCTTCCGCTAAAATTGAATTGGGCGAATCGGAAGAAGTCTGTTCCGACTTCACGTCACCGAAATGGAGAGACGCACAAGCCATCGACGGCGTCGAGATTCAAGAATCGAGACTTTGCAACCCCGACAATCCTGCAGAAATTGCCGCATTCGTAAAAGGCACGAATAACATCAGCATGTCGACGTTAATGGATACTCAATTGGCCGCCGACTCGATCATCAAAACCAAAGACGTCGACGGCGACGGCGACCCCGACCATATCATCATAAAACTCGAAATCGTCGAATTAAACGGTCGATCTCCGGATAGTACCGAATTGACCACTCAATTCAATATTGCGCCAGGCGTACAACCCACCTTTTGGGTATTCGCGCCTAAAACCCGCGACATGTCGACTCTGAGCCTCTACGAACCGCTAGCCAATGCTCTACTGCGAGTTCCTTCGCCGACCATACGCGTCGAAGAAGGCGACACCGTCTGGCTGGTTGTCGAAAACACCCACCACATGCCGCATTCGCTGCATCTGCACGGTGTAGACCATCCTTATATGGACCATAGCGGAAGCGGCAATGACGGCGTCGGACAAACCAGTGCAATGGACATCATGCCCGGTGAGAGTAAAACTTATGTCATCAAGCCGCGCCAAGCCGGTTCCTTTTATTATCACTGCCACGTTCAGCCGCATACCCATATTCCAATGGGCTTGCAGGGCATATTCGTCGTAGAAGAAAATCGTCCAAACAATTGGGTACAAACCTTCAATGTCGGCAATGGCCAAGTTCGACATCCGTCGGTAGCAGTTCAGGAAAAATACGCCCGCGAATACGACTTGCATTATCAGTCGGCGGACAAGGAATTGCATGAACTGGCTCGCTCTGCCAACGACCCGCGCCTGCTAGCACAAAAACTGAACATGGAATACGACGTCACCGATGCAACCGACGATTATTTCATGCTGAACGGCCGCTCATTCCCGTATACGCTCAGGGAGTCCTTGATTGAAATGCAGCCGAATCAAAAGGTCAAGCTTCGCATACTAAACGGTCACACCGAAGCATTGGGCGTTCATATTCATGGGCATAGACCCATGATCACCCATTACGACGGTATCGATAACGGCCCGGGATCTTATATCATGCGGGATGTCCATACAATGGTACCGGCACAACGCATCGATCTGGAACTTGACGGCACCGACGACGGCTTACATAGCTTCGGCGAAGGGGTCTGGATGATGCATGATCATGTCGAAAAATCATTCACTACCAACGGCATCGGCGAAGGCGGCGATATCAGCTTGGTCGTTTACAAAGATTTTCTTGACGAAAAAGGAATTCCGAAAATGCAAGGCTGGACTCTGGCGCCTTATTTCACGAAAGAGTTCTGGCAAGGCAAATACCCGCTATGGCAAGATTACGACAAGTGGCGCAGCTTAGGTCTTCCTGACGCTCGCGGCTACAAAGCTCCTCTGCCGTCTCCACCCCAAATGATGCTTGAAGGACCGTCCGACTCTTTCAGCTCGACTGCGCCAGGCTCAGAAAAATCGTTTATCGGCGATTTATTCTCCGGATTGATTTTAGGCATCCTCGCTTACATGGCTATCGTGCGGCGCGAAGACATTTTCGCCTTGTATCATAAGCTCGTTAAAAAACCTGCCTAAATTTCGACTGGGTTTGCGGAATTCCATAAGGATTCCGCAAATCACATCAATTTCCCATTCCAACATAAGTCAGATTGTCTATACAAAAATGGGCTTATTTAAGACTATGTTCGCGTTAATAGTTGATACCTATTTGAACTCAAAGTCAGCAGAAGCCAAAAGATATAGCTCTAAATATACCCGTCGTAGATCAAAATTCGGCGGCAGGGCAGATTTTTGCTCCTGCAAAATCTGCATTCATGCCATCCTTGGCAATCAGTCGCCGCCGTCAAGGCTACATGGAGGTGTTTACGGCGTCCTTTCAAGCGATTAATCGTCCCCTCTTCCACGCTTAGTGCATTGAAAAGTAATCTTTGACTATTTCCTAAATGGTTTATTTTGTAGGAAAGAGAACCGTTTCAACAGCTAACGCGAACATAGCCTTATTTAATGTATAACAATCGTAGATGCGAAGTGCCCGTCAAAGAATGCCGTAAATCCAGCACCTAAATTATCCATGACAATGGGCTATGGAATTTAAGTACTGGGTAAATACGTCCATGCTGGTCCCTCGCCTAGCGTTAGGTTAGGGACCGAGCACCCCAGCGCCTCCTTCGGCACTGCCGAAATTTGAAGTGCGAATCGTTCAACAAATTCGGATAGATCCGATGTTGAAAGCACTAAAACAGACGGATATTTCTATTTCGAAACCGTTTTCGTCACGCATCTCGTTATCCATTTTCTCGTTTCGTCGAGCACTAAAACGCTCGAAGCAACCAGTGTCGTAACCAGCCAGTCGACCGGATTCAGCGCTGTCGTTCCAAATACCTTTTGCGCGGGCGGCCAATGAACGACCAAGACTTGTAGCAAAACGACGACAAACAGAGCTAACCATAATTTTCGGTTATGAAAAAAATTGCGGTTGAACGCCGTTTCGTGCTCGGCTCGGGCGTTGAATACGTTAAAGAACTGATACAGCACAAAGGTCGTAAATGCCATCGTAACTGCATATTCAGGATTGCCCTGTTCAAGACTATAGGTAAATACCGACAAGGTACCGATCATCATCGTCATGCCGTAAGCCACCAAGCGAAGCAAACGACCGTCGGAAAGAATCTGCGCGCCTGGACGACGCGGTGTTTCTTGCATCAAACCGCTACGAGCCGGTTCGATACCGAGCGTCATCGCCGGCGGACCGTCCATGATGATGTTGATCCACAGCAATTGGATCGCCGTAAACGGCATCGGCAAAGCCAATAACGTGGATGCCAACACCGTCAAAATAGCGGCAATGTTTGTCGAAAGCTGGAATCGCACGAACTTGATAATATTGTCGTAAATAACCCGCCCCTCCTCAACCGCATGAACGATAGTTGCGAAGTTGTCGTCGGTCAACACCAGCGTGGCGGCCTCTCGTGTCACCGCCGTGCCGGTGACGCCCATTGCGACACCGATATCGGCTGCTTTGAGGGCAGGCGCATCGTTCACGCCGTCGCCGGTCATCGCGGTGATATGACCGCCGGATTTCAGTGCGTTCAGAATCGCAACCTTGTGCTGCGGAGAGACTCGTGCGAATACAGCGATATCGTCAATGCGCTGGCTCAATTCGTTCGGCGACATCCGGTCGAGTTCGGCGCCGGTAACGACGCCCCCCGTCAGACCCAACTCTTTCGCGATCGCCTCCGCAGTCGCTTTATGGTCGCCGGTAATCATTTTGACTTGGATTCCCGCCGTTTTGCAGTGAGTGATGGCTTCCGCCGCTTCGGCTCGGGGCGGGTCCATCAAACCGACCAGGCCTAAAAACTCCCACGCTTCGGTCCATCGCCAAAGATCGCCTTTCGGGTCGAATTCATTCGCCGCGATTTCTCGTCTAGCGACGGCAAGCACCCTCAACGCGCTGCTGGCAAGGCGATCGTGTTCGGTTTTGATTCTGTCGAGCGACGACTCATCGAGCGGCTCCATATCGTTATCGCCCAGACAAAAGCGCGAATGCTTCAACAAAACATCGGGGGCGCCTTTGATAAACATGTCCACAACGTTTTCGCGCCGGTGAAAAGTGGCCATGAACTTGTGCGCAGAATCGAAAGGAATTTCCGCAATTCTCGGCGAACGTTCCTGTTCGAGAGTAGGGTCGAGCCCGCTTTTTTGCGTCAATACGAAAAGCGCGCCTTCGGTCGGATCACCAATCAACTCACCTTCTCGTACGCTCGACTCGGTACAAAGCGCCATCGGCAGCAAAAACGGTCGCCAATCCCGATCGCCGGAGCTTTCGATACGACCATCGGCCCGATACCCTTCGCCTGTGACATCGAAACGTTGACCGGCATACCATCCCGAACGGGCCGTCATCTGATTGAGCGTCAACGTGCCGGTCTTGTCGGTGCAGATGACCGTAGTCGATCCGAGCGTTTCGACCGAAGCCAGTTTTTTGAGAATCGCGCGTTTTCTTGCCATTCGCCACATACCGATTGATAGCGTCACAGTGACGACGGCGGGAAGCCCTTCCGGCACCGAAGCCACTGCCAGCGCAATAGCCGTCATAGCCGCATCGGTCCACGGAGCTCCGCGTTGTATCGTCAGCGCAAAGATAATCAGCACGATCGCGCCGGCGAGAACAGCCAGGCGCTTGCCTAAAACATCGAGCTGTCTTTGCAGAGGTGAAGGCGAATCGGGTGCTTGCGCAATCATTTCTGCCAAACCGCCCATGACCGTACGCATCCCGGTGTCGGTGATTATCATTGTCGCCCGCCCTCTCGTGACGACCGTATTCATGAACAAGAGATTGTTTTGTTCGGCCAACGGTAAATCGTCTAGATCCAGCTTTTCATGTGTCTTCGCAACGGCTTGCGATTCGCCGGTCAGCGCCGATTCCTGCACTTCGAGACTGTGGGCTTCGACCAAGCGGCCGTCTGCCGGTACCCGATCGCCGGCTTCGAGCAAAACGATATCGCCAGGCACCAATTCGGCCGCATCGATCTCCTGCATTTGTCCGTCGCGCCGCACTTTTGCACGCGGCGCCAACATGCTTTTCAATGACGCCAATGTCTGTTCGGCACGATGTTCTTGATAAAAGCCCAAACCGGCATTGAAAGCGACGACGATCAAAATTACGATGGCATCTTTCAAATCACCGATAAACCAGGCCAGCAGAGCCGCCAATAACAAAACGACGATCAGAAAACTTTTGAATTGATCGAGAAATTTAAGCCAAAGCGGACGCGGCGGCGATTCAGTCAAACAGTTTTCGCCGTGCAATTTTAGCCGATGACGGGCCTCTGCCGTGGTCAGTCCCGTTACCGAATCGGTTGCGAATTGCGCAGCCACCGTCTCGACTTCAAGCGTATGCCACGATCCGCGCTGGCGATTTACCGACGCGGACGATCGATCATCCAGATCGATCGATGCAGCTTGATTATCGTCGTTGACCTCGGCATTGAATTCGCGGATGAAGATTTCCCAAAACGCGACAAATAGAGCGGCAATCAACGGTCCGATCACGAATCCGTTCATGCCAAACCAGACTAAACCGCCGAGCGTCGACAACAATACGATATAGTCGGGCAGTTTAGTGTCACGGCCAACCAGTATCGGCCTTAATAAATTGTCGACCAAACCAATCACGCCGGCACCGAAACCGATCAGAATCAAGCCATGCCCCCAGTCGCCGACAGCAAACAAATAAATCGCGACCGGCATCCAGATTAGCCCAGCGCCGATAACCGGAATCAGCGACAATAGCGCCATCACGACGCCCCATAGCAACGCGCCTTGTATGCCGAGCAACGCAAAAATGATTCCGCCCAATGCACCTTGAACTGCGGCGACCGTCAGATTACCCTTGACGGTTGCTCTGATGACTTCAGTTAATTTTGCGAAGAGTAATTTTTCGCGCTCGTCTCCTAGAGGTAAAGCTTTTATCAACAACGCCAGCAAAGCATGACTGTCGCGCAACATGAAAAATGCGACATACAACGTCAAGCCGAGGCTGACGACAAACTCCATCGTGCTTTGACCTATCTGAACGGCATTCTGGGCAATATGACGGCTGACAATGATCGCTGCGTTCGAGAGATGTTCCTTAAAGATATCCAGATCGAGATGCAGGCGTTCCAACAAGCCATGAACCGCCGGAAACCCTTGTTTGATTTGAGCGATATAACGGCTGAAATCGATGTCGCCGCTTTGCAGTCGCTGATACAGTTCCGCGCCTTCCTGAAAAAAAGACACAACAACGAACAGGGCCGGAGCGATGCCTACCAGAAGGCAAATCGTCAATGTCGCGAAAGCTGCCGGATTAGGGCGCCCCCACAACTTGACAAGGCGCACGTACAGCGGGTGAAACAACATTCCGATCACGCAAGCCCAAAAAACGGCGCTGAAAAAGGGTTCGAGCAAATGCAAGAACAACAACGTGACCAGGACGAGCATCAATAGAAACGATCCATGCTCAAATCGGATGCGGAAACGGTCGGAATAACCGGTACCGCGGAGAAAGGAATGCTCGGCTCTGTCTTTGGTTACTGTTTTATTATCTTCGTCTCGCATCGTCATCAATTCCGTTACACTAAGCTTCATCGGATCGGACTAATATAGCAGAAGCCGAACTACTCATAACGCTTCGTTTCGACGTTGCTACAAAAATCGTTATGAAATTGCCAAATTCGATGTTGAAGATGAGTTAAGGATTTGAGCGTAAATAAATTTCCTATTTCTCGGAGGATTCCTAGCCGTCGCGAAAGCAGAAAAAGATTGTGACCGTGATGACCGTCAATTGCATGACGAAATGGCCGATGCCGCCGAGAATTAAAGAATATAGGCCGCACATCCTATCTTGAATTTTAAAATGGATGATTTCATGGGAACCATAGCAGCAAAGTTCTGGTTAAATAAGGCAGAAGCAAAACTTAAAAACACATAACTCTCAGAACCCTTGCTCATAATTCTTTCTTTTTTGTGGAAAAGGGATAGGGTTAAATTAAAAACATCAATTGGGTAACATCCGGTCAAATTTTCTACCAGGGGGGATTGGTTTAACAATTGCAAACCTTGTAACTAAACTCGATAGCTTTTCGCTCCGGATTTTTCATACTGCTTTTTGGTTTTTTATAAATAGGAGGCATCGTTGGATATTGCTCTACTGGTTATTCTCATCATTTTAAATGGCTTGTTCGCAATGTCAGAGATTGCGTTGGTGATAGCCCGCAAAAATAGACTTCAAAAACTGGCGGATGACGGCGATAAAGCAGCAGGGATCGCTATAAGTCTCGGAAGTAAACCCACTCAGTTCTTGTCGACAATTCAGATCGGTATTACAGCAATCGGCATTCTCAATGGGATAGTCGGTGAGGCCGCGCTGGCGGAGCCTCTCGCCGAGATTTTAATCGGAATTGGTATGGAGCAAAAAGCCAGCGCCACTGGCGCCACTGCAATTGTGGTTGTAGGAATAACCTATGTTTCTATCGTCATAGGCGAGCTGGTCCCGAAGAGAATAGCGCAACACAATGCCGAAGGCATCGCTCGTTTCGTGGCGCGCCCCATATCTATTCTGGCGAAACTGTCCCGTCCATTTGTATTCTTTCTATCTGTATCGACCGATAGTTTGCTGTTTTTGATTGGCAAAAAGGGGCTGAGCAACACCAACATTACCGAACAAGATATCCACGCGATGTTGGCCGAAGGCAAAGAATCGGGGGTCATTGAGAAACAGGAACACGATATGGTACGCAACGTGTTTCGACTTGACGAGCACCAAATAGCCTCACTGATGACGCCGCGTAGCGAAATTGTCTATTTGGACGTCGATCAGTCACTTGAAAAAGGTATCGAGCAGCTGATTCAATCAGGTCATTCATGTTTTCCTGTATGTCGCGGCGGATTGCATGTGATTCTTGGAGCGATCAGCGCGAAACAAATGCTAAGACATCGTTTAACGACCGAGACCGACCGCATCATCGAATTTTTGCTGCCTGCCGTTTATGTGCCCGAGTCATTGACAGGAATAAAATTATTAGAGCAATTTCGGGAATCCGGGGTCCAAATGGTTTTTGTTGTCGATGAGTACGGAGAGATATTGGGACTGATTACGTTGCACGATGTTTTGGAGGCACTGGTAGGTGAATTCAAACCTCGCGATCCCAAGGATGTTTGGGCGGTTCAACGTGAAGACGGCTCTTGGTTGCTGGACGGCCTAATTCCTATCCCGGTGCTCAAAGACCGACTCGATTTGAAGTCGGTACCTGAAGAAAATAAAGGTAGGTATAATACGCTCAGCGGAATGATGATGTGGCTGATCGGAAGTCTTCCGCGTACTGGCGACGTCACTCAATGGGAGCAATGGCGACTTGAAGTTGTCGATTTAGACGGCAATCGAGTCGATAAGGTGCTAGCCAGCCAGTCGCCTGATTCGAATTCCAAATGGACGTCCCAGCTGTCGGACTGATATTGTAATCAATTAGTTGAAAATATAATTCTTGTTAAGACGAAAAGCATGTAATTCTATCGATAGCCCTGGTAATTAAATATTTATCGCTTTGTTTTTTCAGGAACAATCCTATCAATTGGGGCTCAGTACAATCTATCATATAGAAATGGCCGTGTTTCCGGTGAAATCCTAAATAACTGTGGCATTTGTAAATATACCCATCGCAGATCAAAATTCGGCGCTGGGGTCCGTCAAGGGACGCCGTGAACCCAGCACCTAAATCCAGCTCCATGCTGGTCCCTCACCTAGCGTTAGGAGAGGGATCGCACACCCCAGCGACTCCTCAGGTACTGCCGAAATTTGAAGCGCCAAAGGTATAACTCCAATCAAACCTTTGCTTGAATTCGTTGTTCATTTCAATACCGAATGCCAAATACTGAGAATGTTCGTAAAACATGGAAAAGCACTCGACTAGCACGGTTTGCGCTTCTTCCCAGTTCGAAACCAGATTAGTGCGGACCTGGTGTGCGCCGGCTATCTCGAAAAGTCTCACCCTTAGCCAACTTGGGCAACCCCCCATCCAAACCCATTGCGGCCCGCATGATTTTTTTCTTGGCCGGCATAATGCGCTCAGCTAGACCCAAGCCCAAATTACGGAAAAACTTGACCGGAGCGATCTCATTACTGAAAACATGATAAAAAACATCCATGACCGTCATCATTCTGAGATTATCAACACGCCTTGCCTTTTCATAATGCATTAATTCCGGCAATGAACCTATATCGCCCCCAGCCTGATAAGCCTCCAGCAAAACTTCTACCAACGAAGCCGCATCGAGCAAACCGATATTGACGCCTTGACCCGCCAATGGATTAATCATATGCGCAGCATCGCCGACCAAAGCGATACCGGGTTTCACATAACGTTGAGCGTGCTGTCGTTTCAACGGAAACGAAGCGGTATTCAAGACAGCGTTGATTCTGCCTAAACACTCCGGAAACGCCTCGGTCAATTCGAGCAGCAATTGCTCGCAGGGCAAGGATTTTAATCGTTTGATTGCATCAGGAGAGTTATACCAAACCAACGACCCGTGTCGACCGGTTAACGGCAAAAAAGCCTGTGGGCCGCTAGGCACGAATCGCTGCCAAGTAATATCCTGTTGCGGATAATCGGTTGCCACATAAATCACCAGCGCGTGCTGCTTATAATCCCAACCGGTCACGCCGATCCCGGCGACCTGGCGAACTTTCGAATTCCCGCCGTCGGCACCGACTAAGACATTCGCCGTCAAAACCGTACCGTCATCCAACTCGACCGCCGAACGATGACCTTCGCCATCCAAGCCGTAATCGATGCGTTTAATACTAGCCGGGCAAAATAAGCTGACATTATCGAAATCCTGCAAACGCTCCAACAAGGCTAACTGGGTTACCCGGTTTTCGACGATATACCCCAACTCGTTAAAATCAATGTCGTCACTGCAAAATTCGGTATCGCCGACAGTTTCCCATACTCGCATACGCCGAAAAGGGCAATAACGGCGATTCAGAACACCCTGCCACGCGCCGACCGCCTCCAAAATATGCCGCGAAGCAATACTCAATGCAGAAACTCTGAGATCATGGGGCTGATCTGAAGAAAACTCATCGGGAAATACTTGTTCGATCACCGCAACCTTAAGACCGCTTCCGCCTAATCCGCAAGCCACTGCGGCCCCAACCATTCCCCCGCCGACTACTACTACATCAAAATTCATTTTCTTATTTGGAACCCGTAATTAACTATTTCTAATATACCTATCGCACTTCAAATTTCGGCGATAATTATGGATTTCGTGATAAATAACGTCCTGGAACTATGAGCTTTGTCGAGGGATCGGTAACTCGCCTGACAGTGCGCTCCTCGACAGGCATACTCCACAACCTAAACTCCGAGAACATGTTCAAACTGCGAATTGATGATAACAATTTGCATCTAAATGACTTAAAATGCGACTCATGATATCATTTGCAGGTTTCTCTAAACGCAATTGTCTGCATTACTTATTGCATCGCCAATGCACACCGCTCTATTTGAGCAGTTAACGTTTGGGCAATCAAAGTTTGACTTTAGCATGCATTGCGAGAAAAACGAACTACTAACGCTGTTGATCGCAGCATGACTGGAACGGGTTGGATATAATGACTGAAATTTCCCGAATAAACCTCAAAGAACCTTTGCTTTACGACGCCGATCTTTCCCAAGATAGCTGCGGCGTGGGTTTTATTACTCATAAACAAAGCAAACAGACTCACGAGCTACTTGTCAAAGCGCATGAAGCGCTATGCACGATTCCCCACCGCGGCGGCATGAGTGCCGAAGGTATCGGCGACGGAGCCGGCGTGAATGTCGATCTATCATTGAAGTTTTTTCGAAAAATCACCGGAAACAACAACCTGCAACTCGGAGAATTTGGCGTTGCCAACTTTTTCTTTCCGGAAGATCACGAGCGTTATGATAGTTTCGCGATCGAATTGATCGAAAAACACCTAACTCGATTCGGCCTGCCGGTCATTACTTGGCGAAACATCCCGGTGGACAGCCAAGTCATCAACGAAGCATCCAGAAAAGCGCAACTACCGATCAAGCAAGTAATTTTCGGGCGCCCGGAAGCTTTAAAGACGGCGACTCATAGCGAATTCGAACAACTGATTCAAAGCGCATTGCTGGATATCGAAGCCGATGGCTTTACCCGCGACGAATTAACCGGTTTCTACCCGCTATCGATGAGCTCGAGAACCCAGGTTTACAAAGGCCGACTGAACTCTTTTGTAGTAATACCGTATTTTATCGACCTCTACGACGAAGATCATGAAATACACACCCTATTCTTCCATACTCGCTTCTCGACCAATACCGCTCCGGCAACGATGATGGCGCAACCGTTCCGCTACATGGCGCACAACGGGGAGTTAAATACCGACAAAAAAAATCGACTCAGTGAAAATGCGATCGCGCGCTTACACAACAAACATATCGTCTTCCCATGCGGACAATCCGACTCGGGCCGTCTCGATCAAACACTGACTCGTCGAATCAACGAGGACGAGCTCGATGTCGTCACGGCCGTGCTGGCGATGATGCCGCCTGCCTGGGAAAACGACACGACCCTGTCGCCGAAAGTTCGCGCGATGCTCGAATATTTCAGCCTCTATGAAGAAAAAAACGACGGCCCCGCCGCCCTGATCTTCTGCGACGGCATACGTGTTGGCGCGCGTCTAGACCGTTTGGGGCTCAGACCCTTGCGCTCGGTGGAAACCGAAACTTATCTAGCCGTCATGTCGGAAGCCGGACAAATCGACTTCCCTCCCAAAGACGTTATCAAACGTGGTCGTATCGAAGCCGGGGGCATGGTTTATTTCGACCACAGCACCGGACAGATTTATAACAGCCATCAAGTCTTGGAAACACTCGCCGGACAAAAAGACTATGAAGCGATGCTCCGCGAACGCAGCTTGCATATCGGCGAACTGCCCGACGTCCCATTCGATGAATTAGCCCCGGTCAACGGCGACTTCAACATCGACCAACAACACACGGCTTATTCGCTAAATCAGGAAAGCTTTAAATTCCTGCTTGACCCGATGTTAAGTACCGGTCTTGAAAAAGTTTCGGCGATGGGCTACGGAATTGCCCCCAATGCGCTTTCCGATGCCGAAGGCGGTATGTCCCGTTATTTCAGCCAGCGCTTCGCTCAAGTCACAAACCCTCCACTCGATTCAATTCGTGAAAGCGACGGCATGACCTTGCGCGTCGCGCTCGGCGCCAAACCGACCTTTTCCGAAGGGAACAGCAAACAATTGGTCATCGACTCGCCAATTCTGCAAAGAACGAATTTGGAACAAATCCGCAGGCAATCCAGCGTCAAGACCATCACACTGGACATGCTATTCACGCCGGACTTCGAAAATCCAAAAAATAACGAAGATCTTCTCGAATCGGCGGTATTTGCCGTTTGCGAGCAAATCGAACAAGCAGCCCGCAACAACACCGGCATCATCATTCTCAGCGACACCGGCATCAGCCGCGATAAAGCGGCGATTCCCGCCTTACTGATGGTTGCCGCCGCCAATCAACACCTGGTCAAACAAGGCCTGCGCTTCCACTCGTCACTGATTGCCGAAACCGGACAAGTCGCCAGCGCTCACGATATCGCAACAATACTCGGCTTCGGCGCTTCGGCTGTCTGTCCGATCAGCGCCTACAATCGCGTCGTCAGCCAACTTCAGCCCGAGAACCAACAAAAATCCCTCGATAACTTCAAAAAAGCGGCGGAAAAATCGCTGATGAAAACCATGGGCAAGTTCGGTCTATGCACCGTAGAAAGCTACATCGGCGGCGAGTTTTTCGAATCGAATTATCTGGACACCAACGAGCCGCGCCTACAACCGTATTTCCCGAATATCAACGCGCCGGTCGGCGGCGTGCGCTATGCAGACATTGCAAAAAGCGCGGCCGCATGGCATTACAAAGCATTGAGTATCAAGGACGAAAAAGATATTCCTTTCATCGGTTTGTTCAAGGAACGGCAAGACGGCGCAGGCCATAGCTTCGGCAATCTCGCTGTCCGTGAATATATCAACATGACCGACGAACCGATCTTGTATATTCCACAAGACAAATCGCCGGAAGCCAGCGATACCGCTTATTTCGATTTCGGTTATGACAAACGCACACCCGAACAAATCGACAATTTCGGCATCACGCCGGCTTATCGTAGCTTCGCGAAAAACCTGTATCAAGAGCGCGACAACCGCCCGGCTGCATTACGCGACATCACGGACCTGCCGGCCGATATCAGCCAAGCGCAAAGCACGGCCGAATTCGACCGCATTTTGGGCAAGCAAAACTTGCTCGGAAACAACAACTACATGATCCATGGCATCGCGGTTGAACGAATCGACGGCGTTAATTATTCAATTACACTGCCTGAAAACAACAGCGAAGCGCGGTTAACCGGCATCGCTGAGCATTTCAAAAACCGCTTCGGCGATAGCGCCGCAACGATCAGCGTTACAAACAATGCCTGTGCAATCAAGCTCTCAGATAGCGGCAATCTTTTCGGGCAATATTTGGCCAATATCAAAACTGCCCGTTCTCCGATTGCATTGTCCAACGTTCAACCGGCTCATCAAATCACTGCCAAACTCGCATCCGGTGCAATGAGTCACGGTGCATTGATCGCAGAAGCGCACGAGGCTGTCGCGCAAGGCACTAACATTGCCGGCGCGCTCAGCAACTCCGGTGAAGGCGGCGAACACTCGAGCCGTTTCAACACGCTTCGATCAAGCAAAATTAAACAGTTCGCATCGGGCCGTTTCGGCGTCTGGGCCGGTTATCTGGCCGACCCGAACATCGAAGAAATCGAAATCAAAATCGCACAAGGCGCAAAACCCGGCGAAGGCGGACAATTGCCTGCGCCGAAAGTATCTGTCGAAATCGCGGCATTGCGCGGCGGCACGCCACAAGTCGAGCTAGTCAGCCCTCCTCCACATCACGATACCTATTCGATAGAAGACCTCGGTCAATTGATTCACGATGCCAAAGCAGCCCGCGTTCGAGTCGTCGTCAAACTGGTATCCTCTGAAGGCATCGGCACGATCGCAGTTGGTGTCGCGAAAGCCGGCGCCGATGTCATCAATGTGGCCGGTAGCACCGGCGGCACGGGCGCGGCCGCTGTCACGAGCCTGAAAAACACCGGTCGCTCTGCCGAAATCGGCATTGCTGAAGTTCATCAAGCATTAGCAGTGAATGGCTTACGGGATAAAGTCATATTGCGCTGCAGCGCCGCGCATCAAAGCGGACTCGATGTCGTTAAATCGGCGATATTGGGCGGCGATTCCTTCGAATTCGGCACGACCGCATTGATGATGCTGCGTTGTGTCATGGCGAAAAACTGTAACGTCAAATGCCCTGCAGGATTGACCACGACGCATGAGGAATTCAAAGGCGACCCGAGAGTGCTGGCGCAATACTTCATGAATCTAGCGCATGAAGTCCGCGAAATTCTGGCAGTCCTGGGCTATCACAGCCTTAGCGAAATACGCGGTCAAACCAATTTATTGCACTTAATTAACCATCGATCCATCGTCGGGCAACTCGATTTCACGAAATTGCTGACTCAAACACCAGTCGTCAAAATCGAAAAACCGATTTATCTCGAAGCAAATTTCAGCATCGACGACAAGATCATCGAGCAGGTTAAATCTTCGGTGATTTTCGGCAATCAGAAGCAAATCGTCATCGAAGGCGACGAATACAAACTCAGTAATCGTAATAAATCGGTCGGCGGCCAAACCGCAATCGATATCGAACGCATACTCGCTTACGGTTTAAACGAAGAAAACGCCGCTCGTTCGAAAACGATTTATACCAACCAGCACGGACGGCGTTATCTTGCGCCCGACTCGGTCGTCATAAAAACAACCGGCTCGGCCGGACAAAGTTATGCCGCTTTCATGAATGACGGCATGCGCATGGAACACACGGGAACTTGTAACGACGGCGTCGGAAAATCGGCCTGCGGCGGCACCTTAATCGTCGAATCCCCAGGCGGCGGCATCAAAACACCCGGTAATAACGTGCTGATCGGTAACTTTGCGCTGTTCGGCGCGACTGGCGGCAAAGCCTTTATCAACGGCGAGGCCGGCGATCGTTTCGCAGTCCGTAATTCCGGCGCGATGGCAGTCGTCGAAGGCGTCGGCGATTTCGCCTGCGAATACATGACCAACGGTGCGATACTGAATCTCGGCCACTTCGGCAAGGGTTTCTGTAACGGCATGTCCGGCGGCAATGCCTATCAATACGACCCTGAAAACTTGTTACCGAAGCTTTACGACAAAACCTCGGTCGAATTGCATGAGCTGACGGAAAACACCGATACGGCCCGAGCGCATGAACAGTTCTTACTCTATATGCTCGAACAACACGCCGATTATGCAAACTCGAGCAAAGCAAGGAACATCCTGAATAATTGGGAAACCGAGCGTAAGCATTTCAAATTTACGATTCCGCTATGGCTGTACAAAACGCAAACGGCTGAGTTCCTTAGCCAAACAATAGACCGCAAAGCGATGATCGAAGAATTGGCGGTCTCCTACGCAACACGCCAGATCGAACAAATGAAATCGGCTTATCGGACAAAACAGCCATTATTCGGCGGAGCGATACCCGGTTACGGCGAAACCGACACCAACTTGACCTTTAGTCTGGTCAACAGTTACGCGGTCATCGATAAGGCATTCCGGATAGCCGGCGAGCAATTGAACTTCAAGTCCGCCACGCCGACACACGAAGCCTTGGAAAAAGCGGCTTGGAAATTAATTGAATCCCGTCCGCGTAAAATTCAGGATGCGTTGGTTAAAGAGACTCGCGAAGCTTACAGTAATTACAGTGACGATCAACTGAGCTGGCTGTTGGCAAGCAAGCGTCTTACCGATTATAAAACCGCCTTGGCCAACCGTGATGTACAAAGCATCTACTCAATCGGCTCGACCGCTTGGATCATTGAGCAGGACACTATCAACCGCGAAGCCTTGGCTGGCATTCCTGGAGTCGAACAATATCTTGCGGGACTGGTCGGTTCCAATATTATTCAGGAAATGATGGCTCCGGCTTCGGCATAATTCCATCGCACTTTTTACCAGTACCGGCATAACCTGTGATAAATCGTGGGTATGCCGGTATTACGTTCATTAATTTGTAACTAAACATGATGAAAACACCTCATATTCCACTCGATGCACCTTACAGCGACAGTCAACGAGCCTGGCTCAGTGGCTTTTTCGCGGGCATGCATACGCAAATGATACAAAGCGCTGGCAGCAAGAGCCAGGCCGACGCTCGCATCATTCATATTCTTTACGGAACGCAAACCGGTAACTCCGAAGCCCTGGCAAACGATGCCGCCGCATCCGCAAAAGCCCATGGCTTAAAACCGATCGTCAAAAGCATGGACGAAGTCGAATTGGATGCATTCGGCAAGATGGAATATCTCTTGATCATCACCAGTACTTACGGCGAAGGCGAAATGCCGGACAATGCTCAAATGCTTTGGGAAGCGATTTCGTCCGATGAGGCAGCGTCGTTGCAGCACATGAAATATTCCGTACTGGCGCTCGGCGACACGAGTTACGACCAATTCTGTCAAGCCGGCATCGAATGGGATCAACGGCTTGCCGAACTCGGCGCCGAGCGTATTTATAACAGGATCGACTGCGACGTCGACTTCGAGGAACCGGCCGAATTGTGGATTTCGGAAGTCATCCCACATATGGCCGAGGGCGCCTCGACGACCATTATCGTCGACTCCGACGCAGCCATGATCGAAGCGCCGAAATATAGCCGTAAAAACCCGTTCCCGGCCAAATTATTGGTCAACCGCCTGTTGACCGCCCACGAATCATCGAAAGAAACACGGCATTACGAAATTTCGATTGCCGGTTCCGACCTAAGTTATGAAGCCGGAGACGCGTTGTGCGTATTCCCGACCAATTGTCCGGAACTCGTCAAAGACATACTGCGAGCGATCAACTGTACAGGCGAAGAAGAAGTCCCGGTCGATAGCGAATTAATGCCGCTTAATGAAGCGCTACGCGTCCATTTCGAAATCAAACTGCCATCCAAGGAACTGATCGATGAAATCGCTCGCCGCTCCGGCGATCAAGAATTGAATACGTTGCTTAAAGAAAACGATAAGGAAAAATTGGCGAATTATCTCTGGGGCCGCGATATTCTCGACTTGTTGCTGCAATCCCCGGAGATGGATATCTCTGCGGCTGAATTCATCGCCTTGCTGAAACCGCTACAACACCGTGCCTATTCGATATCGTCGAGCAGTAAAAAACACCCAGATGCCGTACATTTAACCGTAGCCAGTGTCCGTTACCTAAGCCACGACCGCGAACACAAAGGCGTGTGTTCAACCTTCTTGGCCGATCTCGTCGATGAAACGACCGATGTCCGCTGTTTTTTCACGCCGAATAAGGTATTCCGAGTCCCAGAAGATAACAGCCTGCCGATGATCATGGTTGGCCCCGGCACCGGCGTCGCACCTTTCCGCGCATTCCTGCAGGAACGGGAAGTACGGCAAGCAACAGGTAAAAACTGGCTATTTTTCGGCGACCGTAATGCCGCGACAGACTTCATTTATCGAGAAGAACTCGAAGCAATGCAAGCCTCCGGTCTATTGACGCGGCTCGACTTAGCATTTTCCAGGGATCAGCAGGAAAAAATTTACGTTCAAGACCGAATGCGCGAACACGGTGCGGAATTATTCGCTTGGCTCGAACAAGGCGGATATTTCTTCGTCTGTGGCGATGCCTACCGCATGGCCAAGGATGTCGATAAAGCGCTACACGATGTGATCGCCGAACAGGGAAAAATGACTGAACAGCAAGCCGTCGATTATGTCAATCAATTGAAAAAGGATAAGCGATACGTCCGCGACGTTTATTGATTTTGGTTCACACATACCCTTATACGCCAACGATCCCAAAGTCGAGGCAGGGCAATCGCATTAAAACACTATAGAAAATCAGATAGTTAAAATATTCCTTTTTCTTGGTTAACTATAAGATTTAGCTTGAAACCTAAATAAGGCTTTGTGTCGCTATCGCGACGCTTATGTGTAGTCGG
>Ga0180009_10003019_pt1 | contig 19448 bp, 15 predicted proteins | sample OS_PC_MetaG_FD_123537 | JGI IMG/M metagenome (GOLD analysis project Ga0180009, IMG submission 123537) | Groundwater microbial communities from the Aspo Hard Rock Laboratory (HRL) deep subsurface site, Sweden - OS_PC_MetaG | ecosystem: Environmental > Aquatic > Deep subsurface > Groundwater...
AACCGGGGCAACCTGCGCCTGGCCGTGGCCACCCACGGCCATTTCGACCACGCGGGCGGCCTGACCGCCGTGTCCCGGGCCCTGGGCTGCCCCCTTTTGGCCCACCAGGGAGAGGCGCGGGAAATGGCCCAGGGCCGCTGGCTCCTGCCCCTGGGGACCTTCCCTCCGTCCCGGGCGGCCATCGCCCTGGCCCGGCGCATCCCCCGGCTCCTGGCCCGGGCCACGCGGTTCGAACCCGTGGAGCCGGACCACGTCGTGGACCGGGAAACCTCCCTGGCCCCCTTTGGCCTGGACGCCCGGGTGATCCCCACTCCGGGCCACTCCCCGGGCTCCCTCACCCTCCTCACGGCCCAGGGCAACGCCTTTGTGGGCGACCTCGCCTACAACGAGTTGCCCTCCCTGTTCAAAAACCGCCGCCCCCCCTTCGCCACGGACCTGGACCTCCTCCACCAAAGCTGGCGGACAGCCCTTTCCGCCGGCGCCCGAACCATCCACCCCGGCCACGGCGCAGCCTTCGACGCCTCGGAACTAGGGGGATAGTTTTTGTGGGGGAGGCCTTTTTTGAAAAAAAGGCCTCCCCCACGCCCCCTCCCAAAAAACTTTTGCCCTATCCGGTGGTTACGTCTCGAGTTCGGGAAGGGGCGGGCGCAGCCCCCTCATGAGGCGGTCGGCCAGGAGCCAGCCTGCCATGGCGAGGCATTCGGCGTCCAGGAAGCGAGGGGCGGTGCGGTCGAAGAGCACGGAGCAGGAGGCGGGGAGGGTTTCGTCGGCGTCGTTGAACAGGGCCAGGACCGGGACCAAGGGCAAGACCGTGAACACGGCCGAGGCATCGTAGGGCAGGCTTTCCCCGGGGGGCTCGCCGCCCTGGTCCGCGAGGGCCTGACAAAAGGCGTCCGGCTTGCCGGAAAAGGCCCGGGCCAGGGCGGTTTCCACATTGGCGGCAAAGGCCCCCACAAAGGGCGCGGCATCGGGGAAATCCCGGTACGCGGCCCAGCCGCCGGGGGGCGGCACAGGGTCCGGGAAGTCCAGGGCAAAGCGGAACAGGAGCACCTTCACGGCCATGCCCGGTTCCCGGCCGCCGGGACCCTCCACGCCTTCCGGCCCCACCCGGTGGACCGCGCCGAAAAGGGGGACCGACAGCCAGCCGCCGGAAAATTCCAGGCCCGCGTCCCGGGCCACCCGGGCCAGGTCCTTGCCCTCCAGCCGCTCCATGTACAGGCGGGAGGTCTGGTCAAAAGCCTCCTGACCGGTTTTGGGGGTGGGGGGCATGGTTATCGCTTCCAGCCGCCCAGGAGGTGGAGGTGCAGGTGGAAGATGATCTGGCCGCCGCCGCGTTCCACGTTGAAGGCCAGGTTGTAGCCGCTCTCGGCAATGCCTTCCTTTTTGGCCATGTCCCGGGCCGTGTGGATGAGGTCCGCCACCACGCCCCGGTCCTCGTCCGTGATGTCGTTCACCGAGCGGATGTGCTTTTTGGGCACCAGCAGCAGGTGAACCGGGGCCTGGGGGTTGATGTCCCGAAACACCACCAGGTCTTCGGTCTCATGAAGAAACTCCGTGTTCATCCGGCCGGACGAAATCTTGCAGAACAGGCAGTCGTCTCCCATTTCCTATCCCCTTCGTGTCATTGAAGTACGATCCAATACTTGCTCAGATTACCCCAGGTTCCCGCGCCGGGCAAGCCTTGGGGGAAGAGGAAATGAGGGGAACCCCTGGCAAACCAGGGTCAAGGCCGGGTTGGGAGGTGGGGAAAAAGCCCGTGCAATGCAGGGAAAACACCTTGCACCGACTGAAAGATAAGGATCAAGTACCCAAATCCGTGGCGGCCTGCAGAAGGCGTGCGCGTGGAGAGTGGCATAAACTAAACGGGTTTGGAGAATTGGGTGGGGATAAGATGTTGGGGCTTTCGGAGGTTGGGACAACCTACAAGACTGGAGGGGGCAGGACCCGAGTCTTACAGGGCCGTCCCGGATTCCTTGGGGATGTCCGGTTCCAGGAGCTTGATGTCCTGTTGCCGGAGGAACTCCGGAAATCCATACACTTTTTTCCCCAGGTATTTCATGTTCACAGCCCCTTGGGGGCAGTTGTTGACGCATCCCAGGCACAGTACGCACTTTTTCGTATCCACCGGCGGGTGGTCCGGATCAATGGCCCCCACCGGGCAGCCATCCCGGCAGATCCCGCATCCGATGCACTTGTCCTCGATGATGCGGTGATCCGTGGTAAGGAGCTTGCATATCCCCACCATGGGCAGGTGCTTTGCCCAGTCCGCGAAGTCGAACTCCCGTTCGGGCGAATCCACCTCGCCTTGCCGGACGCGGGCCAGTACGGCCCGGGCGAACCCGGCGACCTGGTCATAGGTGGATGCGTCCGGCAGGTGCCGGTACTTCAAGGTTCGCGCCTCGTTTCCCATGGACCATGTAGGCGCGTAGGTGGACATGTTGCCGAAGGTGGCGATGCCCGCAGGTACGCCGCCCTTTTCGACCATGAGCGTGAGGAGTGTGTGCGCGGTGTTGTGCTGGTTGTCGCCCGGGCCGCCGAAGGTGGCGTAGGATGCCACGGGGGTGCGGTCCAGGCGGTCCAGGCCGCAAAACCATGCCCGGACGTTGGGCGGCACGTCCATGTAGTGCACGGGCGTGCCAGCCATCACGAGGTCGAAATCCGCAGGCCGGACACCCTTGCAGTCCCGGATGTCGCAGGCGTGGACCGTCAGGCCGCTTTCCTGGAACACCCTGCCCATCAGGCGGCCGTAGCGCTGGGTGTGGCCGGTTTGGCTGTACCAGAGGACCAGGGCGGTTTTGGGGTCCCGGGACCGGAACTCGCCTGTCCCCCGAACCCTTGCTTCACACGGAAAACATGCAGGCGCGCAAAGGACCACGCCTGCGGCCACGCCCTTCTTCAGAAAGGTTCTCCTTGTTTCCATGCAGACCTCCATGCCCGGGAGTCCCGGATGGTGCCGTCAACTTGCCGCCGGTGTCCGAAGGACGATAGAAGTCTGGTTTGGATGAAAACCTATTGCCCTTCGGGGGTTTTGTGATTTTGCTTTTCCAGCTCTTTTTCCAACATTTTCTGCTTGATGGCCGATCCATCGCGGACAACGAATACCTGGAAACCATGAGTGGCCAACCCAATGCTCCAGCCCAACAGGGGCCAATAAAACCAGAGCACCTGTGGTGAGTACGTGAGGTTGACCGCCAGCATAAGAAGATTGATCACCACAAAAATGCCGGCGTGGTAATAGAAGCTCAGCTTGGCGCGAACATTCTTCCTGGCATTTTCAAGCGCTTGGTCATACGAAATTTTTTCCAACGTCCTTTCTCCTCCCTGCCCCTTTTTCCGTATCCAGCCTGAAAAATACATCGGGATTTTTCAGCAATGTTGTCCTGACCCCCAGCCAAAGGCCTCCCTTTTTTATCCGCTTCTCCCTGTTCGTCCTTTCCCAGGCATATTATCCGATAAGAGAGAAATATCCAATCTCATCTGGAGCAACGCCCTGTTTTTTCAAATTTATCCATGCGATCCTAGACCGTCCCCAAAACCCGCATTCGCCTCATTTTCCTATCATCCGCTCAACCCCCGGGGAAAGCTCCCATGTCCCCCGACGGTCAGGCAAGGCCAGGGCGTCTTCCAGGAGGGTCAGGAAGTCGTTGCGGGCCACGGACAGGGCCCCCAGGGAGAGGAGATGGTCCGTGACCATCTGGCAGTCGATGAAATGGAAACCCCATCGGGTCAGCTGACCCACCAGGGCGGCCATGGCGGCCTTGGAGGCGTCCGGGGCCAGGTGGAACATGGACTCGCCGAAAAAGCAGCGCCCCAGGGACACGCCGTAGAGCCCCCCCACCAGTTCGCCGGCCTCCCAGGCCTCCACGCTGTGGGCGTACCCGGCCGCGTGGAGGTTGGCGTAAGCCGCGATCATCCCGGGCGTGATCCAGGTGCCGGCCCCCTCCTCCTGGCGGATTTTGCCGGAAAGCTCCATGACCCGGACAAAGGCTTGGTCCATGGTGAGGATGAACCGGCCCCGGCGCAGGGTCCGGGCCAGGCTGCGGGAAACGTGGAATTTCTGGGGAAACAGGAGGAGGCGGGGGTCCGGGGACCACCACAGGATGGGCTCATCCGCGGAAAACCAGGGAAAGATGCCCCGGCGATAGGCCAGGAGCAACCGTTCCCGGGAGAGGTCCCCTCCCACGGCCAGGAGGCCGTCCCTCCGGGCCAGGCGGGGGTTGGGGAAAACGAGTTCCTCTCCCAGGGCGAATACGTGCATGGCGCCGGATCAGGCCGGGGTGTCCCAGGAGAAGGCCAGGCCCTCCCCGGAAACATCCACCTGCAAGCTGCCGCCCTTTTTCAGACGGCCAAAGAGAACCTCCTCGGACAGGGGGTCCTTGATCTCCTTTTGGATCAGCCGGGAAAGGGGCCGGGCTCCGAACCTGGGGTCAAACCCCTTTTCCGCCAGCCAGGACCGGGCCTCGGGCGACAGGACGACCTTGACCTTGCGTCCGGCCAATTGGCAGGAGAGTTCGTCCATGAACTTGTCCACGATGCGTTCCATGACCGGGGTGGACAGGCCGGAAAAAGCGACAATCTGGTCCAGGCGGTTCCTGAACTCCGGGGAGAAGGTTTTTTCCACGGCCTTCAGGCCCTTGTCCAAAGCCTCCCGCCCGCCGCCGAAGCCGATGGTGTTAACGTCCATCTCCCGGGCCCCGGCGTTGCTGGTCATGATGAGGATGACGTTTCGGAAATCCGCCTTCTTGCCGTTGTTGTCCGTGAGGGTGGCATGGTCCATGACCTGGAGCAGGATGTTGAACACGTCCGGGTGGGCCTTTTCCATCTCATCCAGGAGGAGCACGCAGTGAGGGGTCTTGCGGATCTGGTCGGTGAGCAGGCCGCCCTGGTCGAAACCCACGTAGCCGGGAGGCGCGCCGATGAGGCGGGACACGGTGTGCTTTTCCATGTACTCGCTCATGTCGAAGCGAACAAAGGCCACCCCCATGGTGTTGGCCAGCTGGAGGGCCACCTCGGTCTTGCCCACGCCCGTGGGTCCGATAAAGAGGTAGCTGCCCACCGGCCGGGTGGGGGACGAGAGCCCGGCCCGGGACCGTTTGATGGCCCGGGTGACGCTCTCGATGGCAGGGTCCTGGCCAAAGACCACTTCCTTCAAACGCGACTCCAGGGAGGCCAGGCGCTCCCGGTCGGAGGAGGACACGCTCCGCTGGGGGATTCGGGCCATCTGGGCAATGATCTTCTCCACGTCCACAGGGAGGATGCGGGACTTCCTGGGCTTGGCCATGACCGCCGCGGCCCCGGCCTCGTCCATGACGTCAATGGCCTTGTCCGGGAGGAACCGGTCGTTGATGTGCCGGGACGAGAGCTTGGCGCAGGCGGCGAGCGCCCCGTCCGTGTACCGGACGCCGTGGTGCGCCTCGTAGCGCTCCCGAAGGCCCTTCAGGATGTGCACCGTGTCCTTCTCGTCAGGCTCCAGGATCTCCACCTTCTCGAAGCGCCGGGAAAGGGCCCGGTCCTTTTCGAAGTGGTTCTTGTATTCCTCCCAGGTGGAGGAGCCGATGCAGCGCAGATCCCCCGAGGCCAGGACGGGCTTTAGGATGTTCCCCGCGTCCATGGAGCTTCCCGTGGTGGAGCCCGCCCCCACCACGGTGTGGATCTCGTCGATGAAGAGGATGGCGTTTTTCTTTTCCCGGACCGCCTGGATCACGGCCTTCAGGCGCTCCTCGAACTCGCCCCGGAACTTGGTCCCGGCCAGGAGCCCGCCCATGTCCAGGCTGTAGATCTCTGCTTCTTTCAGGGAGTCGCACACGTCCCCGTCCCGGATTTTCAGGGCCAGGCCCTCCACCAGGGCGGTTTTGCCCACCCCGGGGTCCCCCACGAACACGGGGTTGTTCTTCCGGCGGCGGGACAGGATCTGCTGGATGCGGAGAAGCTCGGCCTCCCGGCCGATCAAGGGGTCCAGAAGGCCTTTTTTCGCCCGTTCCACCAGGGCTGTGGTGAAGGACTCCAGGGGGTCGTCCTTTTCCTTCTTCTCCTCGGGCTCCCCTTCGGGCCGGGACTCCCGGAGAATCCGGCGGGGAGGGGTCTTCCCCTGGCCGTGGGAGATGTGGTTCAGGACGTCCAGCCGGAAGATGCCCTCGGACTCCAAAAAGTGCACGGCGTGGGAATCCTTTTCCTGGAAGATGGCGGCCAGGATGTCCCCCACCTCCACCTCTTTCTTGCCCGAGGATTCCACGTGGCCCACGGCCCGCTGCAACATCCGGGCAAACCCCACCGTCTGCTGGAGCACGTATTCCTCGTCTCCGGGCACGGGTTCCAGGGCCGTGTCGAAAAAATCCTCCAGTTCCTGCTTCAAGCGCTCCACGTTGCCCCCGCAGGCCGTGATGATGCGGATGCCGGCGCGGTCGTTCAGCAGCGCGTGGAGGATGTGTTCTATGCAGAGATATTCGTGACGCCGATTCTTGGCCTCGTTGACAGCCGTGCCTATGGCGGATTCCAGTTCTTTGCTGATCATGGCGTTCCCTCGCCCGCCTGGAAGGGCTTTCGGGTTTTCGTGAACCGCGACCCGGAAAAGCGGCTTCAGGGACCTTCGGGCTCCATGGAGCACCGGAGGGGAAACCCCTTTTCCCGGGCCATCTGGTGCACGATGTGGATCTTGGTTTCAGCCACCTCGGCGGTGTAAACCCCGGCCACCCCAATGCCGTTCTCATGCACGTTCAGCATGATGAGCACCGCTTCGGCCGAAGGTTTGCGAAAGACGGACGTAAGCACCTGGACCACGAAGTCCATGGTGGTGTAGTCGTCGTTGTGCAAAAGGACCCGGTACATGGGCGGACGCCTGGTCCGGGACCTCGTGCCGACAGACTGTTCCTCTTCAAGATGCCAGGGGGCCAAGGTTTTCCTCGCGATGGGGAACCCGGCAGGTTCCCGTTTTTCTTAATTATCATAGTAAGAACGCGGCCCGCAAAAATCAAGGGCCTGCCTGCCCCTAACCCGAGTCCCGGTTCGACAAGGCAAGGCTCCTGCATTATACTGATGAACCAGGGGACGTCTGGAGCGGAGCCCGGAAACCATCCGGGAGACGCGGGCGTCCGGAGGTTTCCATGTTCCCCCGCTTTCGCCTTTCCGCCCTGCTCCTGGCCGTGATCCTCCTTCTCCCGGCCCCTTCCCTGGCCATGACCACGGCCGAGGAAAAGGAACTGGGCCAGGAGTTCATCCGGTACGTCCGGGAGCATCTCCGCCTCGTGGACGACCCGGTGATCACGGAGTACGTGAACCGGGTGGGCCGGAAAATCCTGGCGGCGGCCGGCCCCCAGCCCCTGGAATACCACTTCTACGTGGTTCAGGAGGATGTGTACAACGCATTTGCCGGCCCGGGAGGCCACGTGTTCATCCACTCGGGCCTGTTGACGGCCATGAAAAACGAGGACGACCTGGCGGGCATCCTGGCCCATGAAATCTCCCACGTCACCTGCCGCCATATTTCCGAGAAGATCTCCCGGGACAGCAAGCTCCAGCTTGCCACCCTGGCCGGGATGGTGGCCGGGATCTTCCTGGGAGGCGGTGCGGCGGGGACCGCCCTGGTGGCGGGCTCCATGGCCGCCGGGACTTCCGCGAGCCTGTCCTACAGCCGCCGGGACGAGATGCAGGCCGACGAGCTGGGCCTCACCTACCTGGCCAAAGCAGGGTACAGCGCCCAGGGCCTCATGGACATCCTGGACGAGATCCGGAAAAAGCGCTGGTACGGCCCGGACGAAATCCCGGACTACCTGTCTTCCCACCCGGCTGTGGAGGACCGCCTAGGCTACATCGGGACCTGGATCACCTCCCACCCCGGGGTCCCGGAAAAACCCGCCTCCCTTGACCCCTACGAATTCGACAAGGTGAAATGCCGGACCCTGGCCCTGTATACCCGATCCGAACTGGCGGCGGAACTCCTTTCCCGGGCGGCGGAGAAACATCCCGAAAACCCGGCCATCCAATACGGCCAGGGCCTGGTCCTGTTGAGGGAAGGCCGCCGGACCCAGGCCGTGGAGCATCTGCTCCGGGCCGCCCGGTCCCGGCCCTTTGACCCGGATGTCCTGGCCGAGCTGGGCCGGGCCTACCTGGAGGCCGGAAAAGTGGACGAGGCCTTAAAGACCCTGGGCGCGGCAACGGCCGCACGGCCCGGCAACGCCTTGACCCTCTTCAACCTGGGCCGGGCCCTGCTGGCTGCGGACCGGCCCGGGGAGGCGGCGATCGCCCTGGAGAAGTCCCTTGAGCTGGACCCGGACCACCTGGCCACCCTCCAGGTGTTGGGCCAGGCCCAGGGCCAGGAGGGGCGCATGGCCGAGGCCCATTTCCACCTGGGGTTGTTCCACAAGAAAAAGAGGGACTTTGCCAACGCCCGGTTCCACCTCGCCAAGGCCTTGGAACTGGCCGGGGAGGACACCGGGCTGAAGGACCGGATCAAGGCCGCCCTGGAGGACCTGCCCTCCCGGTGGCAGACCGGTGAAAATCAGCGTCCTTCCCTCTTCTGACTCCGGAGGTCAAAAGTCCGGGATTTTTACGCACCGTAAAAGAGGCGGACAGTTCCCAGCCCCGCCCTGGGAGATCACCCTTTTGACCGGGAAGACCCATACCCTTCGATTTCAGCCGGTTACCCCCTGACCCGGCCCGGGCGCTCTTCCTGGCACACTACTTGTAGTTTTTGCATGGCATAATGTCCGAGCGTTTTTTCACCCTATCCTCGCCCGGGGCCGGAGAAAAACCCCCCACGACTCCCCCCTGGGCCAAGTAGCCTGCTCCGCCTGTCAGCCCCACCGGCCGTCAACGGACTACTGTCTTGGCTGCCACAGGGATTTCGTCATGCCCATGCCGGGGGCTGGAAACCCGGCGAGACAATCCATGGATGAGGAGGGACGAACATGAAAAAGAGTTATTCCAAGGACGGCAAGACCTGCCGGGTGACCTTCCGCCTTCCGGCGGACGCCTGCCAGGAGACGGACGGAATCTGCGTGGCCGGGGAATGGAACGGCTGGGATGCCCTGGCCCATTCCATGAAAAAGGCCAAGGACGGGTCGTTCTCCCTCACCCTGCCCCTGCCGGCCAACGCCGAGTACCAGTTCCGCTACGTGGCGGACGGCTGGCTCTGGCAGAACGACCCCCAGGCGGACGGCTACGTGGCCAATGGCCTCGGGGAGGAGAACGGCCTGGTGGTCACCTGACGGCCGGAGGGCTGCCCAGGAGGAACCTGCGGGGATCGAGATACCTGGGGACGGACCGGGCGGCCACCCCCAGGACGATCTGCCGGGCCCGGCGGCCCGCCCCGGCGTCCACATCCTCCCCCAGGGCCCGGCGCAAAAGCTCCAGGGTATGAACCACGGGTTTGGACCCGGGCCGCAGGGGGCGCACCGTGAGGAAGGTGTGGAAGCATCCCGCGCAGTAGGCCGCGATGGCCGGAGCCCCGGCGCCGTTCAACTCGTCCAGGCGCCGGAGGGTGGCGGAAATCATCCAGGGGCCGCTCTGGGTGTTGGCCCCGGCGGCCATGCCGCAGCACAACCCGTCCGCCTTGTTGTGGCGTGTTTCCAGGACCTCCACCGAAAGCCGCCGCAACAGCTGGCGCTGCTCCTCCATGAAACCGTCCCCCAAAATCCGGGCGTGGCAGGAGTCGTGGAGGACCACCGTTTCCTCCAGGGGCCGGGTCACGGCCAGGCGGCCCTCGTCCAGGGCCCGCAGGGCCCAGCGGGAAAAAGGCTCCATCTCAAAGGGGAAGCGGATGCCGAACTTCTCCGGGTACACCCGGGAGAACATGTTGAAGCCCGCCGGGCACATGAAGACCATCCTGCCCACGGGCCGGTCCCGGTAGTACGCGGCCAGGCGCTCGCCGATGCGCCGCACCTGGGAGAAGAGGCCCATACGGAAATACATCTCCCCGCAGCACTGCTCCCATTTCCCCCAGACCGGCAGCTCGTCGAATATTTTCCCCGTGGCCAGAAGCGGCAGGGCCAGGAGGTTGCAGCCGGGGTACAGGACCGTGTCCGCTGGGGGCGTGTCCGTGGCCCATTGGGCATGGAGGGCCCGCTCGGCCGGGGCATAGGCCAGGTCCTGGCGGAAGTTGGGCCGGGACAGGGGCAGGAGGTATCGGGTCCGGGCCGGGAGCCCCCGGGCCTCGTGGCGTTTCTCCCAGGCCGCGAGGATGCGTTCGTAGGGGAACAGGCCCTTTTCGCAGAACGCGTTGCAGGCGTAGCACCCCCGGCACCGGTCCACGGCAACCGAGGCCAGGCCCCGGTTGATCAGGCGGATCTCGGCCACGGCCTGTTGCCGGGAAAGCCCCAGGTACCGGCACCGGGCCAGGCAGCGGCCGCACTCTTCACAGGCCGAGGTATCGGGCGAGAATCCTGCGTTCATTCCCTGAACCGCTCGGGATCCAGGCCCGACTGCTGGTTCACCAGGAACTCGACAAAATCCCGCCGGGCCTGTTCCGCCATGGGGTCCCGGGCCTGGAGATAGGTGTTCATGCGGACCCGGAGAAAGGGCCGCTCCCACAGGGGGTTGGGCTCCAGGGCGCGGACCGCCGCCAGAAGCCTCTCCAGTCCGGACTTCTGGCCCAGGTAGAACAGGAGCTTCTGGCGCTGGTGCTGGAACAGGTTGGTGGAAAAGGGCTGGGCAAAGAGGTCGAAGAGCCCGGCGGCCAGGTTCGCGTCCTGCCCGGCGATCTCATCGGCCAGTTCCATGCCCCTCAGCATCACCAGGCGCTGGCACCAGGGATCCGTGCGCAGCCGGGTGTAGGCCCGGGTCAGGGCCTCCACCGCCCCGGCCGTGTCCTTTTGCCGGAGCAGGCACCGGGCCCGGATGACCTCCGCGTCCATGGGCCAGTGGGCGTCCAGGCGCAGGGCCAGGTCCAGGGCCGCCGGGTTCCCCGTGTCGGCCAGGGCCTCGCCGAACATGGCCGTCTCCGCCAGGTTTTCAGGCTCCCGGTCCAGGGCCAGCCAGGCCTCCATGACCCCCTTCAGGTTCCCGTCCACCCAGAAGTCCAGGGCCGCCTTGAGATAGGCCAGGGGCTCGGTGGGCACCGGCATCTTGTCAGCCACCTCCGTGCCCTGGAGGGCGTAGAGGGACAGGCGGGCGGCGTCCACCCGGTCCCAGTCCACCTCCGCGTCCGGGACCTCGGGCCGGGCCAGGTCCAGGGTCCGGGCCGCAGCGATAAGGTCCGCGAGGTCAAAGGTCTTTTTCCTCCCCACGGTCCGGGCGAAGCCGAACTCGATCAACATGCGGTCGTCCGTGTTGAGCCACCCCTCCGTCGCGGACCGCCGGGCGATCCTTTCAGCCAGCTCGGGCCGGCACACGTAATGGGCCAGGAACCCCTCCAGGCTCGTGGCGCCCCAGGTGTCGGCCAGGGCCGAGGCAAAGGGCTCCTGGGCCATGCGCTCCAAAAGGGCCGGGCCCGACAAGGGCAGGGGCTCCCGGGAGGCCACCAGGAGGAGGTCGTCGGACATGGTCTGAAAGGTGTGGATATTCGGGAACACGGCCCGCAGGGTGGCGTAGATGGTCTCGATGGTGAGGAAATCCACCTCGTAGGCCTGGACCCACTGGCAGAACACGCCCCCGGGGTTCAGGCACCGGGCCGCGGCCCGGTAGTACTCCAGGGTGTAGAGGCTGGCGATGCCCGCCCGGTAGGGGTTGGAGGGCTCGGACGCGATGATGTCGTAGCGCTCCTTGGTGGTGAGCATGAACTCCCGGCCGTCCCCCAGGATCACGTTCACGTTTTTCGCGGAAAGGACATCCTGGTTCACCGGGGCCGAAAGCTCGGCCATGTGGAGGATGGCGGGCTCGATCTCGGCCACGTCCACCCGCTCCATGCCCGGCAGGGCGGCCAGCCACCCGGCCGACTCCCCGGTGCCCAGGCCGATGACCATGGCGCTCTTGGGCTCCGGGCGGAGCAGGGCCCCCACCAGGCCCAGCATGACCTGGGTGGAGGCGTCCCACCGGGCGTTGCCGTCGCTCTTGCCGTTCACCACAAAGGAGAAGCTGTCGCTGGCCAGGATGCCCACGGACGACTCCATCCCGTCCTTTTCCCAGAACAGGGAACGGCGCTGGTCGCTCATCCACTCCTGAAGGCCGTTCCTGTCCAGGCTCGTCAGGTCCGCCCGGCCCGCGCCGATGGAGCTGTGACGCCAGGCCGCCGTGGGCCCGGTGGTGAACAGGAGGGCCAGGGCCAGGACCCCGGCGACCAGGGGCGCGGCCAGGGCGGCCGGGGACCGGCGGCCGGACCGCACGGCCTCGGCCAGGACCGCGCCGGCCAGGGCCGAGAGGAGGACCACCACGGCCCGCCACGCGCCCGGGGCCGAGAGCAGGGGCAGGACCCCGAATCCCCCGGCCAGGGAGCCGGCGATGGCCCCCAGGGTGTTGGCGGCGTAGGCGTGGCCCGTGTGCCGGCCCGCGTCCTTTTCTCCCCGGCCCAGAAGGCCGATCAGGAGCGGGAACTGGTACCCGGCGGCCAGGGCCGCGGGGAAGACCGTCAGGCAGGTGATGAACCCCCAGGCCATGACCCGGCCCGAGAGGCCCAGGACCCCCAGGGGAGCCAGGAGCCCGGCCAGGACGGCCAGGCGGTCCCCCAGGGCAAAGGGCACGGCCAGGAAGAGGGCCTCCAGGGACAGGGTGAGGGCGAAGCCCGCCAGGGTGGGGGTGGTCCCCCGCTGGCGGAAGGCGTACAGGGCCCCGCCAACGCCGATGCCCGCCAGGGCCACGGCCAGGATGAGGCCGAAGGTGTAGGTGGAGCCTCCCAGGACCGGGGAGAGCATGCGGTACCACACCAGTTCCATGAGGAAGAAGGCGAAGCCCACCACCCCGGCGCAGACCAGCACCACCAGGGACGAAGCCGGCATGGCGTCAGCCCTGGCGGCGGCCTGGGGCAAAACAGGCTTTTCCGGGACTTCCGGGACTTCAGGGGCCGGCTTGGCCGGAGCCGTTGCCAGGCTCCGGGCGAACAGGGCCACCAGGCCGTTCAACAGGCAGGCGAACCAGATGGTGCGCCGGGTGCCCAGGATCTCCAGCATGAAGAAGGTGGCGGCCAGCGCCCCCAGGACCGCCCCCAGGGTGTTCACCCCGTAGAGCACGGCGATCCTCCGGCGGCCCGGATCCGTGGGGGTTTCCACGGCGCGGCCTGCGGCGGGCAGGGTGCCGCCCATGAGGATCGTGGGCACGGCCAGGACCAGGGCGGAAAGGAGAAGACGCACCAGGGTGGCGCCACCGTGGCCCAGGGACGCCTGGCCCCCCAGGCCGATGTAGGCCAGGCGCACCCCCCAGAGAAACAGGGGGGTGAAGGCGGCGAGAATGCTGACGCCGACTTCCAGGTTGGCGTACAGGAGCAGGGGCTTCCCGTGGCGGTCCGCCCGGCGGCCCAGGAACAGGCCTCCCAGGCCCAGGCCCCCCATGAAAATGGCCAGCACCGCCGCCGACGCGGCTGTGGAAGCGCCGAAAACCAGGCGGAGTTCCCTAAGCCATGCCACCTGGTAGATGAGGGCGCAGGCCCCGGAACTGAAAAGCAAAAACGCCACCTTGGAAACGGGCATGATCCTCCTGGGCTGCTGGTTGGGCGGGAAGGGGGCGGCCATGGGCGGCCCCGGTGTTTCAAAAGCGACAGAAAACAACGATTACGCAGAGGACACAGATGACGGTCATGCAAAAAGCCCGGGATTCACCCCATCCGTCATCCCCTGATCAGACGGGATTTTTGGCAACCGCTCCAATCCCCGGATTTCTTTTCCCCCACAAAACGCCTTCAGCTCACGAACGACCGGCGGAGGATGGTGTCCTTCAGCCAGCGCCTGTCGTCCTTTTCCGGGTAGGCGATGTTGTAGTGCAGGCCCCGGCTTTCCTTGCGGACCATGGCGCTCTGGATGATGAGCTTGGCCACGGTGGCGATGTTGCGGAGTTCCACCAGGTCCGCCGTGACCCGGAAGTCCCAGTAGTATTCCCGGATCTCGGCCATGATGTTCTCGATACGGTTCTGGGCCCGGGCCAGGCGCTTGGGAGAGCGCACGATGCCCACGTAGTTCCACATGAACCGCCGGATCTCGTCCCAGTTGTGGGAGACCATGATGGCCTCGTCCGAGTCCACGGTGCCCAGCTCGTCCCAGTCGGGAGGCTCGGGGCAGGGGGTGGCTCGGCTGTCCTTGAGTTCCTCCCTGGCCCGGGCCGCGGCCCGGTGAGCGTAGACCAGGGCCTCCAGGAGCGAGTTGGAGGCCAGGCGGTTGGCCCCGTGCAGGCCGGTGCAGGCCGTCTCCCCCAGGGCGTAGAGCCGCTCGACGTCCGTGCGGCCGTCCATGTCCGTGGCCACGCCGCCGCACATGTAGTGGGCGGCCGGAACCACGGGAATGGGTTCCCTGGTCATGTCGATGCCAAAGGAAAGGCACCTTTCGTGGATGTTGGGAAAACGCTGGCGCACGAAATCCGGGTCCTTGCGGGTGATGTCCAGGTACACGCACTCGTCGCCGGACTTTTTCATCTCCAGGTCGATGGCCCGGGCCACCACGTCCCGGCAGGCCAGGTCCTTCATGGGGTCGTACTTTTCCATGAACGCCCGGCCTCTCGAATCCAGGAGCACGGCCCCCTCTCCCCGGACGGCCTCGGAAATCAGGAAATTCTTGGCCTCGGGATGGTACAGGCAGGTGGGGTGGAACTGGACGAACTCCAGGTTGGCCACGGGCGCGCCGGCCCGGTAGCCCATGGCGATGCCGTCCCCCGTGGCGATGTCCGGATTGGAGGTGTACAGGTACACCTTGCCCGCCCCGCCCGTGGCCAGCACCGTGATGTCCGCGGCAAAGGTGTGGACACTCCCCGTGCCGGTTTCCAGGACATAGGCCCCGCAACAGGTTTCCTGGTGGGTGGTGACGATGATCCCGCGCTTCAAGCGCATGGAATAGGTGACCAGGTCGATGGCGATGTGGTCGGTGAAGACCTGGATGCGAGGGTCGGCCAGGACCTTTTCCACTACGGCCCGCTGGACCTCCCGGCCCGTCATGTCCTGGGCATGGACAATGCGTTTGGCCGAGTGGCCGCCCTCCCGGCCGAGATCCAGGCAGGGGCCTCCGGAATTCTCCTGGCCCCCGGACTCCACGTTGAACCGGACGCCCAGTTCCATGAGTTCCTGGATGCGGGCCGGACCGTCCTGGACCACCATGTCCACCACCTCCTGGTGGCAGAGCCCGTCCCCCGAGGCCAGGGTGTCGGCCGTGTGGAGATCAAAGGAGTCCACGTCGGAAAACACCGAGGCGATCCCCCCCTGGGCGTGGCTGGTGGAGGTGTCGGAGATCCCCTTTTTGGTGACCACGGCCACCGAGCCATGGGCCGCGGCCTCCAGGGCGAACATGAGGCCCGCCACTCCGCTGCCGATGACCAGAAAATCGAATTTGTATTTCATGGGAGAAAAACCGTGAACATGGGATTATCGCAAAAGGCTGGAGCGCAGCCTTTTCTTGCGGTTGATGGAGCCCAGGAGCATGCCGAAAATCAGCACGCCAGCCCCGGACAAAAACCAATAGATGCCCGTGGACCGCTCCAGGCGGGCCAGACGGTTTTCCGCCTCCCCGGCCCGGAGCCGGTCCTGTTCCGCCTCGTCCCGGGTGCGCTGCAGATCCTGGCGGGTGGCCAGGGCATCGGCGCATTGCTCCCGGAGGGCCACCAGGTCCTCCATGGCCCGGTCGGCCGTCTGGGTGGCGGCCAGAAGCTTTCCGGCCAGTTCCCCGTTATCAGCGGCCAGGCGGCTGTTTTTTTCGGAAAGCTCCGTGGCCCGGTTCCTGGCCGCCTCCAGGGCGGCCTCGGCCTCATCCACCCGCACGGACGCGGGCTTTTCCAGGGACACGTACCGGGTGAGCATCCAGCCTTCCCGGCCATCGGGCAGGCGCACCCGGGAGTAGTCAGCCTGGCGGTCCAGCAGTTCCAGGGTCCGACCGCCCTCGGTGACCGCCACGATCTTGTAATCCGTGCCCTTGCCCGCCCGGACCATGATATCCACGGCCTCGGTGGTGTAGGCTTCCACAGCCAGGCACAACGGGACCCATGCCAGCCCGAAAACCAGGAGCAGGACGGCGGTCCGACCGGTTTTGCTCATGCCCCTACCCCCCATGTCCCATGTCCCCCGAAACCTGGATTCTGGCCCATCTCCTGGCCGGAAAGGCCCGTGGATGGCGGCTTTGGGCTCCTGACCCAGCATCCGGGCCGCCACAAGGGGTCAGGATAGGAATAACCCCCGGTCCTGTCAACATAACTTTGGCCGGTGCAAAAAGCCAGAATGTTCGTCATCCCCGCGAAAGCGTGGATCCGTAACCATTTGAAAAAAATGGACTCCCGCTTTCGCGGGGATGACGGAGGGCGTAGCTTTTCGACTCTTTACAAGGCCATCAACTTTGAAAAGAGCCTCCCGATGTGTTATATTTGCAAGAGACGCGGGAGCTTGACATCCACAGCCGGAAAAAAAGCGGCTCCGGGGGGAAACCGCGCGGCAAAGGCAACCATGATCGTGTTCGACCTGCAATGCGGCAAGGGCCACGCCTTCGAGGGGTGGTTCGACGACGCCAACGACTTCGACGGCCAGCGGGACCGGGGACTTATCCAGTGCCCCTTCTGCGGGACCAACGAAGTGGTGCGGGTGCCCTCCACCTTCGGCATCCGCTCCCAGTCCCCCGCCTCCCCCGGCCAGGACGGCCCCGATGCCGGCCGCGCCCTGGTCCGGGCCATGTCCCAATACGTGGAGCAGAACTTCGACAACGTGGGCCCGAAATTCGCCACCGAGGCCCTGAAAATCCACTACGGCGTGTCCGAACCCCGGAGCATCCGGGGGGTTTCCACCAAAGACGAAGAGAAGATGCTGGAAAAGGAAGGCGTCCACTTCGCCAAGGTGCCCATGCTGGCCAGCCGGGACGACACGGACGCCTGATGCCGGATCACATCCCTCTGAAATAGCTCAAAAAAACAAAAGAACGGTCCAGGTTCATCCGGCTGAAGCGTATATAGCCTCCAAAACAGGGCCGTTGCCGGAAGCGGCCAGGGCCAGGTTCCCCCCTTTTTCAAAGGGGGGGGTTTTGCGCCGGTCCGTTGAAGCGCCCTGCTTCCGGCCCATCCCTCCGATTCCCCAGCGCCCCCCTTCCACGGCCCGGCCCGTGCAGGTTGAACACGCGGAGAAAAACAGGTATAACTCGGCCTCACCTTGACGAAACCCGGGGACCGAGCCCATGAAGCCCGCCGAGACCAAAGAGGAACGCGGCGTCATCATACTGCCGGAAGTGGACTACTCCTACGTCCTGGACGAGGAGCAGTACAAGCCCGGGGAGGACCTGGTCCGGGAAGGCCACCACGGCGACTGGACCGGCGTGATCCTGGATGGCCGGGCCGACGTGTTCAAGGCCACGGACAACGGCCCGGTGCTCATCGGCCGCATGGGCCCCGGGGCCATCATCGGCGACCTGTCCATCCTCACCCAGAGGAGGAACGTCCGCACGGCCACGGTGCGGGCCCGGACCCCGCTGACCCTGGGCATCCTGGACCTCCAGCAGGTCTACTGGGAGTTCGTGCGCCTGCCCCAGGACCTCCGGCTTTTCCTGGAGAGCATGAACCGCCGCCTGGGGGCTGCCAACCACTCCCTCATGGCTCTTTATGCCGGGACCCTGAACCCCGGGGAAAAGTTCCGGGGCCAGGACCGGCCCCTGCCCCTGGACAAGGAATTCGGCACGGCCCGGTGGATCCGGAGCGGAAACGCGACCCTGGGCCGGCCCGTTGGGAGCGCCCTCCTGCCCCTGGCCACCCTCTCCTCCGGCGACCACCTGGGAGCCCTGCCCTTCGTGGACCTGGGCCAGGAGCCCCACGGAGCCCTGGTGTTCGTTTCCCCGGACTTTTCCGCCGAACCCCTGGATGTCCAGGACCTGGAGAGTTCCTTCATCCTGGCATCCTCCATGGTCCAGCACTTCACGGCCTGCGTGGCGGCCATGATCCGGGAAACCTGCCGCCGGGCCACGGTCCTGTTCCAGGAAACCCTCCCGCCCCCGGAAAAACCCGCTCCCCTCCCCAAAAAAACACCCTTGTCATCCTCCAAGCCCCCACTCTCCTGAGATAACGGGGCCAAGGGCCCCTTCATCCCAACCCGGATTATTCATGAAAAATTTCGCCAATGTCAGAATTCCGATAAAAAACAGACTGCAACTTCGCCAAACACCCAAATTGCCTGGTAACAACTCAAAATCATTAAAAATATTTTGTTCGACGAAATTTTTCATGAATACTCCGGGCCAAGGGGGAAACGCCATGGACATCCTCATCCCCGGAGGCCCTGGGATTCCCCTCCCGGTTCCCGGATGCCGAAAGCGCCATCAAGGACCTGTTGGAATAGGAACCGAAACCCCGCATCCGTTTCCCCTTGCGCCTCTTGGTTTTTTTCTCTCCCTTGTGCTACGGTTCACCGACTTTTTCAATCCGCGCCCGACAAACCCGTTTCCTGGATGGACTTCATGAGAACGAACGAACGATCCGGCCTGGTGGAATGGCTTTCCGTGGGATTCGCCAGGATCGGCGCATGGTCCTACGAGCACCGGCTGGTGGTGCTGGCCCTTTGTCTGGCGCTGTTGGCCGCCTGCGGGTGGTTCGCCTTGAACACCCGGTTCGACAACAGCTTCGAGGCCTACTTCGACTCGGACGATCCCGCCTACAAGGCCTTCCTCCAGTTCCGGGACGACTTCGGCTCGGACGAGACCTCCTACATCCTCTACGAGGCCCCGGACACGGAATACGGCCCCTTTGACCTTTCCGTGATGAAAAAGATTGCCCAACTCACCAAGGCCCTGGGAGACGAGGTGCCCTTTGTGGACGAGGTGACCTCCCTGGCCAACGCCGAGTTCATCGAGGGGGTGGATGACGAGCTTCTGGTCCATGAAATCCTGGAGGACGCTCCCGAGGACCAGGACGCGCTTCTGGCCATCCGGGAAAAGGTCATGGCCAAGCCCATCTACCTGGGGGGCCTCATCTCCGCCGACGGACGCTACGGGGCCCTGAACATCCGCATGGCCCGGGCCAGCGTGGACCCCTTGGAAAGGATCAAGCTGGACCCTGAGGGCGGGGAAGAACTGGAAAACCTCTATCCCCAGGCCACCCACCACGCCATCCGGGAGATCCTGGCCCGGCCCGAATACGAGGGCATCCGGTTCTACCACACGGGCGACGTGCCCTTGAACTCCAACTACAACACCATCTCCCAGAACGAGAGCGAGCGCCTGGGCTCGGCGGCCTTCCTCATCATCGCCGTGGTGCTCCTCTTCTTCTTCCGGGGGTTCATGGGCGTGGCCGGCCCCCTGGCCGTGTGTCTCCTGGCCCTGGTGGTGTCCATGGGATTCATGGGGGTCATGGGCTGGAACTTGGACCTCATGTTCATCATGCTCCCCACCATCCTGGTCGCCGTGGGGGTGGCGGACGCGGTGCACATC
>Ga0180009_10003020_pt1 | contig 19442 bp, 19 predicted proteins | sample OS_PC_MetaG_FD_123537 | JGI IMG/M metagenome (GOLD analysis project Ga0180009, IMG submission 123537) | Groundwater microbial communities from the Aspo Hard Rock Laboratory (HRL) deep subsurface site, Sweden - OS_PC_MetaG | ecosystem: Environmental > Aquatic > Deep subsurface > Groundwater...
AAACCCTGGAAAAACTACCCACCTGGCCCAATAGCCGGATCGACGAATTGTTGCCGTTCGACCGCGGGGATTAAATCATGTTCTGTCGAGCACGAATAGGTGGCTCGGTTGGATGCTTACGATTGAAGGTCGGAAATGGGAATGGACGGACATACGTTATTGTGAAGGCAGGCTAAAGCCAGTTGTCGCTGAGAGAAAATTAGACGTTCAAACCCCGCTGCTCGACTTGTTAAACAGGTCTTCTGAAGATCGTTCGTCTATCGTTAGGCGAGTTTCTGCAGAGATTTTAATACGAGAGCTAGAAAATCTAGGCGCTGTCGCTAGAGAATTTGCTGAACAGTTCGCCTCAGATAAGTCTCCTACTGTATCTGAAAGAGGACGATTTGCGGTTAGAAAACTTGACGAAGAGGAGCGTACCAATGCCTCTTAACAAGCAACTGCAGCGGATCAAATTTCGCTGCGCTCAACTTGCCCGCTGAGTTGGGCGTTAGGCATCACAGGAAACCATATGCAGGACACAACGAAACATAATCAGACGATTATCGAACAATTCACCCAGCAAGCGATTCCGTTCTCGGAATTGCCCGGACACTCACAATCAATGCAGATGTTGATTGAACTGTCTGGAGTGTCGGCATCAGATGATGTCCTTGATGTCGCTTGTGGTCCAGGGCTAGTGGCCTGTGAATTTGCCCTACACGCCAAGCATGTCACGGGCATCGACATTACACAGCAAATGATTGAACAGGCCAAGGGACGCCAAAAGGAAAAACAACTTACCAATCTCTCATGGCAAGTCGGGGATATTTTGCCCTTGCCGTTTCCAAATGAGTATTTCTCAATTGTATTGACGCGCTATAGTTTCCACCATTTCCTCAATCCCGAGGCTGTCTTAGCTGAAATGCTCCGGGTATGCAAGCCCGGTGGCAAGGTGATGGTCATTGATGTCGTGCAACCGCCGGAAAAGGCGGATGCCTATGATCAATTGGAAAAACTACGTGATCCATCCCATGTTCACGCACTTACTTCTTTAGAGATGGCTGGTATCATTGTGGCATCTGGTCTCTCAAATGTGAAAACCGCCCGATATAAAGTCGATGGAGAGCTTGAAAAACAACTGAGTGCATCCTTTCCAAATCCTGGCGATGCGGACAAAATCCGAAAGATCTTCAAAACTGATCTCGAATTGAATCGAATGGGAATTGATGTACATCGGCATGGTAATGAAATTCATTTTGCAGTTCCAATTCTAATAACAATGGGTGAGAAGCTTGCTTAACAAGTCGGTCAAAGGGACGCGCAGCCCGCTGGCGGTTTTGGGGTTTAGTTTTTATCAAGGTTCGGCGGCTTCGTTTAGGCTCAGTGAGCGACGCGCCCCTTACCGTAACGTTGGACAATAGAAGGACAGAGCGGTATGTACCCGTTCAGTGATGAACAGATATTTGATTCATGGTCTAAGAATGCCTGCCAGTGGAGCGAGGCTGTCCGTAAAGGGAAAATCGCGAGCCGTCGGTTGGTAACCAATGACGCGATCGTTGAGGCTATTCTCAAACGGTCACCCCAATCTGTTCTTGATGTTGGATGCGGCGAGGGATGGCTTGTCCGCGAGTTGGCTGACAAGGTGGCGCATGTGTCCGGGGTAGATGTCGTTCCCGGTCTCATCGAACGTGCGCAGAACGCCGGAGGTGGCAGTTTCTATGTGGCTTCCTACGATGAAATTGCCAAGGGTGCGCTTGATGGTTTATCTGACGTTGTCGTCTGTAATTTCTCTCTTCTTGGTAAGGAATCGGTAGAGACACTGTTTAAGGCGGTGCCGTCAATCTTAGCACCGAACGGAGCCTTTATCGTACAAACACTCCATCCGTTGGTTTCGTGTGGCAATTCCCCGTATCAGGATGGTTGGCGGGAAGGCTCATGGGACGGATTTGGCCCTGATTTCAAGGATCCGGCTCCATGGTATTTCAGGACATTAAGCAGTTGGGTGACACTGTTCCGGAGCAGCGGATTTCGGTTACTTGAGGTCAGTGAGCCCGTCCACCCAAAGACCCATAAGCCCGCCTCCGTTATATTCATTGCAGAGGCAACGGCCAACAACTCATTGCAGTTGGGCGCGGACGTGTCGGCTGAATGAAACGTTGGGCGATGAGAACCTGTTCGGGGGCGCAGACACATCGATGAGCATAATTGAAGCAGTGACGCTGTTCCTGGTGATGCTGCCCCTGGCTGCAATGCCTAGTACGAGTGTTGCACTGGTGGTCGCCAGATCAGTAAGCGCTGGACGAGGAAGTGGCGTGTTTTCTGCGCTAGGCATTGTCGCGGGCGATTTGGTTTTCGTGGCAATCGCATTAATTGGCATGAGCCTTCTAGCCGAATGGCTTGGCGTTTTTTTCTCTGTAGTAAAGTATTGCGGGGGCGCTTACTTGATTTGGCTTGGCTTCAGTCTGCTGCTGAAGTCAAAGTCTCCGCCAACAGTTCAGCGCACTACAAGTCGGGCGTCTTCGTTTGCGGCGGATTTCTTGGCAGGGCTATTTCTAACCCTTGGAGATGTCAAAGCCATTTTGTTCTACACCAGCCTTTTTCCGACGTTGGTTGATATTGGAGGGATAGGTCAATGGGACATATTAGTTATTATGGCAATCACAACCGTGACCGTTGGTGGTGTTAAGCTGGGGTATGTGATATTTGCCTCGAAACTCGTTGATAGGCTTCGCGGCCGAGTTGCCTCCGAAGTGCCATGCAAATTTGGAGGGGCACTGATGATCGGATGCGGTTCGGTTCTGATTGCAAAGGCATGAAGAGCACTTCGTTGCCTGGGTGCAAAGCTATGTGTTGTCGTCCAACAAGGCGATCCAGCCGACGCTGGCCGCGACGCGGCCTTCTTCGGCTGAGCGCTGTCGTTAAGCGACTGCTTTCGTACTTACTGCCAACACGCTAAAATCTTTGAATGTCGCAAAATGGCCGTTATGCAAAGACTCCAGCAGCAGACCCTCAGAGATTAAAGAATGGGATAGACTAATCTTCATATATGACTGAAATTACCTTAGTATTTATTCCAAAACAATTTTTTTGAATAACTAAAGTAAGACCAATTCCAAAATCTCTTTTCAAAATCATGAAAAGTTTATATTTACGGGATGTTTTCGAACAATCGAATATACCAATGCCTCTATTAGACAACGAATGCAATAACATGGATTTTTTCATTGAAGAGATTTATCGGAATCAATCCCGTAGTGTATTTGCCACCTTGGTTAAGTTCCTTGGCGATGTTGATGTCGCCGAAGAAGCCCTGCATGACGCGTTTAAGGCAGCGTTGGAGCAATGGCCGCGCGATGGCATTCCTGCCAACCCGCGTGCTTGGCTGGTGTCAACGGGGCGGTTTAAAGGGATAGATGCCATTCGCCGACGCAGCCGCTTTGATGCCTTGCCTGATGACATCGAAGAACGACTTCCGGTTGACATAAGTGATGAACTCGATGGCGAAGGGATTGAAGATGACCGCTTACGCTTGATCTTTACCTGCTGCCATCCGGCTTTGGCGGCTGATGCCCAAGTTGCGCTAACCTTACGCGAAGTGTGCGGCTTAAAAACAGAGGAAATCGCCAGCGCCTTCCTGATCCCCGCACCGACGCTGGCGCAACGCATCGTCCGCGCCAAGACCAAGATCAAGGAAGCCCGCATCCCTTACGAAGTGCCGTCGCCAAGCCAATTGGCAGAACGTCTAGGCAGCGTGTTGCACGTCATCTACCTGATATTCAATGAAGGTTATTTTGCCACCTCCGGTGCAACACTTACTCGACCGGAGTTGTCGCAAGAAGCCATTCACTTAGGCCGCTTGGTGCTGAAATTATTGCCTGATGCCGAAGTAGCTGGCCTTCTGGCCCTGATGCTCTTGCAAGAATCTAGGCGACCAGCCCGAACCTTGCCCTCGGGCGACTTGGTATTACTGGAAGACCAAGACCGTACGCTTTGGGACAAAGATACCATCGCCGAAGGATCTGCCTTGGTGGAACAAGCCCTGGCTTCCCGGCAATTCGGTACATACAGTCTGCAAGCTGCCATCTCCGCTGTTCATGCCAATGCGCCTAATGCATCAGCTACGGATTGGGTTGAAATCGTCAGCTTGTACAACATTTTGCTTAGCATTAACCCATCGCCAGTGATTGAACTCAACCGCGCCGTTGCCATCGCCATGCGGGACAACCCGCAAGCAGGGCTTACACTCATCGATGCCATTTTAGAACGGGGCGAACTTACAGATTACCACCTGGCGCATTCGGCAAAGGCGGACTTGCATCGTCGCCTCGGCAAAACCGAAGAAGCCAAAACCGCTTACGAAACCGCTCTAAAGCTTGCTGTATTAGAACCTGAACGGCGGTTTTTGGAAGGAAGGTTGAGGGAGTTTCCGGATTAATATAGAGGTTTATCAGCCTCGTACCGCCAAACTGGGACAGCGCCATTCAGCTGGAGCTGGAGTGTGAACAGGGCTCTATCTTAAAATTAAGCTACTTTTTGTCTGGACAATGGGGACCACTTTAATCACATGGTGTCCACTGACTCCAAATAATCTAGATGCGGTGACAATGGCAGGATCAAGATGACTCATAGCAACATTGACACCGCCGAATTCATAACCACCTTCTCCACAAGCGGTAAATGTCAATAAGGTAGCCAATTTTGCCTCATCCTATCTTTACTGAATGGCTTTATTGCACCTTATTCCTCTACAATCATATCAAACCCGCCAAAAATCATACGCATGCCGTCGAACGGCATGGGGTTGGTGTCGGGTTCCAGTCGCGGGTCGGCCATCACTTTCGCCATCCCTTCATCCCTTACTTTTTTCGACGGCCAAAGTATCCAGGAAAACACCACGGTTTCATCGGCCTGGCATTTTACCGCCATGGGGAACGAGGTAAGCTTGCCTTCCGGCACGTCATCGCCCCAGCATTCCACCAGCTTCAACGCGCCATACTCTTTGAACACCACAGCGGCAGCCTTGGCGTGTTTCTTGTAAATTTCTTTGTTGGCTGTCGGCACAGCCGCTACAAATCCGTCAACGTAAGTCATCTTTATTCTCCTCTTGTAATTTGATTTTACTCGAAAAAATTATCTTTTCTAGAGTTAAGGAAAGCTGTAAATATAGCTTTCTTACCTAATAGTCGAACAAGGCTTGCCTTAATCGACACTATTTTGAACGCTTTATTTCAATTTTTTCTACAACAATGCAATAAAACTAATTTTCTTTTGGTTTGACTGTCGAAAATGAAAGCTGCCAATCGACTACAGGGTAAGACAACCGACGAACAACGAGGATAAGCCAATGAAATACCTATGCTTGATTTGCGCTGAAAAAGTGATGGAGCAAATGACGGAAGCCGATGCCACTGCGCATTTTGCGGAATATACCGAGTTTACCAACGCGATCCGGGCGAGCGGGCATTACCTGGGTTGCAACCGGTTGCTGCCGCCGAGTGAGGCGATTACCGTGAGAAACAGGCAAGGCAAAGTGATGACCACCGACGGCCCGTTTGTGGAAACCAAAGAACAGCTTGGCGGCTATTACTTGATCGAGGCGCGGGACTTGAACGAGGCCATCCGAATCGCCGCCCGCATCCCCGGTGCCAAGCATGGTTGCGTAGAAGTCAGGCCGGTGGCGGAAGACGAGCAAACCTTAATAGCATTGGGTTTTAAACCATGATTCACATTGCGGTACGAAAAATTCGAAAATAATTTTCCGCCCTTGTCGAATTTTCAGCTTATTGTTCGACTATAAGACGAATAAAGAAATTACAGTACAACTTAACCTTAAAGGAGCCAACTTCATGAACAAAGACAATATCGATGACCTCAACCCCGAACTCGACCTCAGCTTTGAGCGCGTGGTTGATGTGCCGCCGGAAAAGATCTGGGCAGCCTGGACTACGCCGGAATTGCTGATGCCCTGGTTTTGCCCTTTGCCTTGGCGTACCGTGGCTTGCGAAATAGATTTGCGCCCCGGCGGACGCTTCCATACCGTGATGCAATCGCCGGAAGGACAAACCTTCCCCAATGACGGGTGTTATTTAGAAATCATAGAAAACCAAAAGCTTGTTTGGACGAATGCGCTTGAACCCGGCTTTCGCCCGGCCAAGCCGCCGGAAGCCAGCCCAGGCCATGAATGTTCTGAATTTCTAATGACCGCAACGATCTCGCTAGTACCAGACGGCAATGGCACAAAGTACACTGCACTCGTGCAGCACAACGATAAAGAAGCGCGGATTAAACATGAAAATATGGGTTTCAAAGAAGGTTGGGGGGCTTGTCTTGATCAACTCGTGGCGATAATTAAACAATCACACTCTTAGAGGTTTGAAATTTCAAAGAATAAATCGACTTTCAACTTAATCGAGGTAATTGTCATAGATAAAAAATACCAAAAACACGGCGCATTCAGTTGGTGCGAACTGCTGACAACTGATGCCGAAGATGCCAAACGCTTTTACGGTAAGCTGTTCAATTGGACGCTGGAGCCGGAGCCGGGGATGGTGCCGGACGTGGAATACACTTTAATAAAAGGTGGCGAAGAGCCGGCGGGTGGCATCATGAACATTCCACCACAGGCGCAAGGTATGCCGCCAACCTGGGGAGTTTATGTCACGGTAGACGACGTGACTGCCACCGTTAAGCTAGCCGTGGAAATGGGCGGGAAGGTCTGTTTCGGCCCGCACAACATCCCGGAAGTCGGTCGTTTCTGTACCCTGCAAGATCCTCAAGGTGCCATGATTAACGTCATCACTTACTTACCACAACTGACTAAGGAATCATCATGAACACACAAATCTTCGTCAACTTACCGGTAAAGGATCTCAACAAGTCGGTTGGGTTTTTCACGCAGCTTGGCTACAGTTTCAACCCGCAGTTCACTGATGAAACCGCCACTTGCTTGATCGTCAGTGACACTATTTTTGTTATGCTGCTGACAGAAGCCAAGTTTAAGACCTTTACCCCCAAAGTGATATGCGATGCCACCAAAAGCACTGAAGTATTGCTGTGTTTGTCGTGCGATAGCCGGGAAATTGTGGATGAGATGGTGCTCAAGGCCGTTAGCGCAGGTGGCTCATCGTACAACGAGCCGCAAGACCACGGCTTCATGTACGCCCACGGCTATCAAGACTTGGACGGGCATATTTGGGAGTTGGTGCATATGGCGGCGATGCCGGATGGCCAGTAATAGCGATGACTGACATGCAACATAGCTTTTGGATTAGCGCTAAACAGGCAGAAAACCATCCAATAAATTGGGTTCTCCCATAAATACTTAGCTAAATAACAACAAACCCTAATCACTCAACAGAGGAGAATTGACATGCGTAACTTATCATTCATTTGTACCATCCTATCTTTGTTATTAACCGCAAGCATCACCCAAGCAGAGATACATGAACAAGTAAAACCAATGGATCACCAAGCCATGATGGAGATGTACCAAAAACTTGCTACTCCCGGTGAGCCACATAAGCTGTTCGCCAGCCTTACAGGAAGCTGGACGACCAAAACCAAGGAATGGATGGAGCCCGGCAAGCCGCCGATGGAATCGGACGGCACGGTGGAAATGAAAATGTTACTGGATGGACGTTTTCTATATTCGGAATTCCAAGGCACCATGATGGGCCAACCATTCAAAGGTATTGCCATTGATGCTTATGACAACCTGACCAAAAAATATGTCACCAACTGGATGAGCACCACCGGCACCGGCATCTTCGTCATGGAAGGTACGGCCAGCGCCGACGGCAAGACCATCACGATGACCGGCAAGCATCCAGTACCCGGCGGAGGCTTCATGACCCACCGCGCCATTTGGAAAATCATCGACAGCAACAATCAAACCTTCGAGATGTACGGCGCACACCACGGCGCAAAGGAAATGAAAAATTTGGAAATCGTTTATACCCGTAAGCCTTAAGGATTGCAGTGCATAGATTGGGTTATACGCGCTTGGCAACAAAGGCAAGAATACCAAGCTCTTACGAGCGCGTCGTAACTCAACCAACAACCTGAAAGGTGCAGCACAAATAAATATGCCGGAGAATTGATATGCAATTCATGATTATGATGATACCTGCGGTTTACCGCGACAATAAGACTGACAAGAATTTCGTCCCCGACCCAAAAAGCATTCAGGAGATGGAACGATTCAATGAAGAACTATCGAAGCAAGTAAAACTGCTGTCCTTAAACGGCCTCCATCCACTCTGCACTGGTGCCCGCGTTGCTTTCAGCAAAAGCAAAACCCTCGTCACTGATGGACCTTTCGTTGAAGCAAAAGAAGTTTTGGGTGGGTACTGGATGGTTGAAGCCGACTCCAAGGAGCAACTCGTTAGTTTGATGCAGCAATGCCCCGCAGCAGATGGAGATGTGATTGAAATTCGCCAGATCTTTTCACCGGAGGATTTTGCGATTACCCAATAAGTGTAACATAACAATAACATAGCAATTTTATACATCTAGTTTAGATTGGACGCGCATGGCAACAAAGGCAAGTATAAAAGGAGGACGATAGGACAAAGAATACAATCTGTCTGTGGTACGACAAAGACGCTGAGACCGCAGCACGATTCTATATCCAGAATTTTCCAGACAGTAAGATGGGTCGTGTTCATCACGCACCCAGCGATTATCCAAGCGGAAAAAGGGGCGAGGTGTTGATGGTCGAATTCACCGTTGCTGGCGTGGCTTGCATCGGAATGAATGGCGGGCCAAATGTCAAACACAATGAAGCCTTCTCGTTCTTGATCCAGACCGATGATCAACAGGAGACTGATCTTTACTGGAACGCCATTGTGGACAATGGTGGGCAGGAACTCGCGTGTGGCTGGTGCAAAGACAAATGGGGGGTCCATTGGCAAATAACACCGCGCGGATTGATGGAAGCCATGGCGGCGGGCGGTGATGAAGGGAAACGTGCCTTCGAAGCGATGATGTCCATGACGAAGATAGACGTTGCAGCGATTGAGGCCGCGCGGCACGGCTGAGATGGCGTTAGAGATTTTATTATAGATTGATCAACAAGGGATTACTCCTGTGTTCAGGACCTGACACTAACTGCCGGATCAAACCAATCCTCTATATTATTTATGGCAATGAAGGAGGAAAAATTATATTTTTATACCAAAACTTAGTGTTGATGATGTTGCGGTTTTCAAAGATTTGCTCAAGGTATTTGGTGAAGCATTCGAAGATCTCGATACCTACCAAAAACGCATGCCAAGCAAGAGTTATTTGCAAACATTGCTCGGGCAGCCACATTTTATTGCAATAGTGGCAAATGGCAATCAAGCCGTGGGTGGCCTATGAACTAAAGAAATTCGAGCAAGAACGGCGAGAAACTTATATTTACATTTGGCAGTAATAAAGCCGTTTCGTCGTTTCGTAGAAGAGGTGTCGCCACGTCACTCATCAATGAATTAAGAAATATTGCTAAAGAACGCGGCGTATACGTGATTTTTGTCCAAGCCGATATGAAGACGGCCTGCGATACACTTATACGAATCCTTGGGCGTTTTGGAATATGTACTCACTAGAACCATTATATTTTGAATGCGGTATAAACCCCATAAAAATAGTGTCGCGTGCCATTGTTTAAGTTACAGACAAACAAGAAATCAACGGCAATAATACCCACATGGAGAGACCTATGAAATACATGCTGCTTATTTACTCTAACGAACTTGACTTGAGTGAAGACGAACGCCAAGACTGTTACCAGAAATCATCCAAGCTGGTTGACCAAATTAAGGCCGATGGCAAATATTTAGCGGCCAGCCCTTTACAACCGACTGCCCTGGCGACCAGCGTAAGGATACGCAACAACAAGCTGCTTATCACCGACGGCCCGTTCGCGGAAACACACGAACAATTGGGCGGTTATTATTTGGTGGAAGCCGATAACTTAGATGATACCATCACCATCGCTTCACAAATTCCAATGGCGATAAAAGGCACGGTAGAAATCAGGCCGTTGATTGAGCTTGAGGGCTTAGCACAAAATTAGCCTGTCATTTCTGTCATGAATATACAAAAGATCGAAGACAAATGTGTTGAAAATTTCTGCTACATTTAGAAAGTGCTTTCATGCTGTTCAGGCCTTTGTGGAAGATACTGCTCCTAAAGTCAGGAATAATCCTGAGGATGTCTTGGGAGTTGAGAAAACGTGGATGGAAATTGTTAACGGCGAAGTAGTCGTTGGATGACCATAAATCGCAGATTTTAGTTATCTTTAGGGAGTAACACAGTAGGCTTATCAGCATTTATTCATAAAAATTAGACTCTAGAATATTAGGAGAACTGTTGATAGCCTAGGGCTTTAAGAGTCCGCTTTTTAGAAAGTTAGCTACATCCTTATCAATACAGGAAGGGTGCGTGACCTGATGGACAGCCTGTTCGAAATGAATCATTGTCAGCGGCCGCTTTAAAGAAATTTTGTATAGCCGGATTTTGTTGAAACCGTAAGTTTCTGTTTAAATGCTCCCGCTAGTCCTAATGCAGTCTGCGATTGCGCAGACTGGGTCTGTAGCAGCCACGGTTCAGCTTATACCGGCAGCAGAAACTATGTCGGCTCCAATGGGGTTGCCATCTGACCCTGTTGAAAGCCTGGATATTGTCCCGCTTGCCAGTGGTGGAGCTTGGTCGAATAGCGCCGGAGGACCGACCCTATATAATAAAGGGATTTATTATTATTTGACACTGAACCCTGTTGGTACCATACCGGCTACAGCTACTATTACATCCGTAGTATGGTCTTGGGGACTAACCAGTTATCCGAGTGGATTGGTAGTCTACCTGTGCCACGATACAACAAGTGCATGTATAAATTTCGAACCGCTTGATTTTGAATCCGGGGCAGACGCGGAGGAAGCCCAAGGGCGATAAGCTGGCGACACCGCCGGCCGAAAAGCCGGAGCCCGCCGCCACGCGGGCGGCGGACAAGGCCAAGGGGTTTGTCCGGAATCCGAACCCTAACAAGGACGATTTGGTTTGATGGGCAAGGCCGTAAGACATACGGCGCAATACGGCTTTGACTATTGACGCCCTACCGATTGCGACTTACAGACTTACTGACCTCAACGCTTTTGCAGAGCGCTATTAATTCGCAACCATATGATGGAGAAATATGAAATAGAACAATCTCTTGGCTATTTATTTTTTCTTTGATTTTTAATAAATAAGCGGGATTTTCTTTTTTCTCCTGATCATTTAATTCGAAAATTTTATTTAAAAAAATTGAGCATTTCGAAACATCGTCTATGACATCAGCAGAAAGAATAGTGTTTCCCTCTTTAAGGGAGTTACATAACATTCTCTCGACGCCAGCAAGAGTCACCAAAAACATAGTCTCGTCAACTAACTTAAATAACAACTCGACAAAATTATTATTTAGCTCAATTTTTAAAAGTTGCGCATCATGAACAACGCTAAAATCAATATTGTGCATAGTTCTCATAGTGGAAAACCAGGGCCACGGTTACTATTTTTAGGCGGGCTACCGTCAGCAGGCCGATCCCATTGGTGTCCATGAGGCATGCCAGAGTTGCCATGAGAATGATCGTAATCTATGTCGAAGTCAGGGTACCCATCATCACCGTACAACCTTTCTTGGCTTTTATTTCCTTTACTGTTATTACTTTGACTGACATCTCCTGGTTCTCCTCTAAATGGATTAGATGTATTCGGGTTGTCAGTATCAAAAGAATCATTAGCTTCATTGTGCATAGCACTCGCACAAGCCTGAACTCCACGCTGCAACGCATCCCGACAACTTGGATTCAGGATACAAGCGACGCTCACCCCAGCTGCCGCGCAAGCAACTGGATTGGCAAGACAGAGAGCTACAGCCGCAGCATCATCCGCACCCGCAAATAATCCCTGAGGATCAGTATATCTGAGCGGATTGTTATAAACATAGGTGTAAGTATTAATCCCCCCACTCAACCCAATCGGATCGGATTGCAAATAGCGTCCGCCATTGTTCGGATCGTAATATCGCGCCATATTGTAATGCAAACCGGTTTCCTGGTCGTAGTATTGGCCGGGGAAGCGCAGGTTTTGGGTGATGGTGGGGTTAACCGGCGTGGCTTTGCCGAACGGGTCGAGTTGGGCGCTCCAGCTGATTTGACCCAATCGATCCGTGGTTTGCAGCGGGGCACCAACCGGGTTGTTGTGGTAGTAGGCGATATTCCAGCTGGCGATGTTGCCGCTCCAGTCGCTGAGGTTGTAGTCGACGCGCGCCAGGGGTTCGCCGTCCAGGTAGACGTAATCGCCCGGCACGCGGTCTTCGCCGAGCAAGCGGCCTTGCAGGTCGTAGTCATAGTGGGTCGTCGTGGTTCCGACGGTTTTGCTTCTGCGCCGGCCTTGAGCGTCGTAGCTGTAGCGGGCGATGTCGGCGCTGCCTTGTTTGACGCCGGCCAGTCGCTGGTCGGGGGCGTACAGATAGGTTTTGCCGCCGGTGTGGGTGATGTTGCCTACCGCATTGCTGACGACGGTATTGGGGTGGGCGCCGGTTTGCGACAAGAGTTTCTGGCTGCCGAGGTCGTAGTGGTATTGAGTGGCGACGCCGTTGAGGTCGTCGGCCAGCCGGTTGCCGACCGGGTCGTATTGGTAGCTCTGTTGCGCCGTGCCGTTTGCGGCGACCAGCCGGTTCAGGCCGTCGTAGCTATAACTTTGATCGTTGGCGGTCGCCAGCAGGTCGGAAACGCTTTGCAGGTTGCCGTTGGCGTCGTAGTTGTAGGCCAGGTTGAGCTGGTTGCCGACGCTTTGGCCGGCCAGACGGTAGTCTTGGTCGTAGTTGCGGGCCAGGGTCAGGCCGTTGCCGTAGCTCAGGCTGGCAATCGGGCCGAACGGCAGGTGGACGATGTTATCCGCCAGGATGCGGGTGACGTCATAGCCGCCGCCGCTGAAATCGCCGTCGTCCCAGTCGTGTACCGATACGCGGTCGACTTGGCCGGCGGCATCGTAGCGGTAGCGCTGCTGTCGGTACCAGTTAAATTGAATTTCGGTGACTTGGTCGTCGGCGTTGTAAAGGTAGCCGATCCGGTCGTCATAATAATAGGGATTCGCCAATGCGGTTGCCGTTGTGTAGGCGATGTTGCCGCGCCTGTCGTAGCCGATGTAATGCGTTGGTGAGGAGCCTCGCCGGGTGGAGGTTAACCGGCCTAGTTGCGGGATGTTCCATGTAAATAACGGCGTTGTGTCGTAGTCGTTCACCACATCCGCTTCGGTACCGGGGTAATCGATACCGAGCAAGCGGTTGATGGCGTCGTATTGGTAGGTGGCCGTGATGTTTTCTGCATCGGTCTTTTGCGCCAGATTGCCGGCGCTGTCATAAGCGTATTGAGTCACACCGGTGTTGGGGCTGTCCAGTTGCGTGAGGTCGCCGAGGCCGTTGTAGCTGTAGATTGTGCCGTGGTTGTTGGCGTCGGTGACTTGTACCAGCCTGTCCAGGGTGTCGTAGTCGTAGTCGGTTTGGCCGTTGAGCGCGTCGGTGCTGCGAATCAAACGATCCAATGTATCGTATTGGCGTTGCGTGCTATGCCCTTCGGCATCGGTGATTTGGGTCAGGTTACCGTTGGCATCGTAGGCGTACTGGATGGTTTGATTGTAGGCGCCGATGTCCTGGTAGAGACGATTTAAGGTATCGTATGCGCGGCTATGGGTTTTGACGATGTGGCCTTGGGCGTCTTTGATGTCTTCTTGAATGCGATTACCCATGGCATCCAGTGTGTAGTGGATTTTACCGCCTAAGGCGTCCTGGATGTCGGTCAGGCGGTGGGCGGCGTCATAGGTAAAGTTGTAAAATGCGCCACTGGGCCGAGTAATTTTGATCAGGTTACCGACATTGTCGTAGTCGTATATGGTGGTGTGGCCGTCGACGGTTTTGTGGGTCAAACGGCCACGGGCGTCGTAGGTAAAATTGATCACCAAGCCGTTGGGGTCGGCCAGCCTCAATAGGCGGCCGTTGGCGTCGTAAGCGGTGAAGGTGGTAACGTGGCCCAGGGCGTTGGTGACGGTTTGCAAGTCGCCTGGCTTATGGTCGGCGGTCGTATCAGCGTAATAGGTGTAGCTGGTGACGTCGTTGACATCAGTGCGCGGGCCGTCTTCGGTGAGGACTTGACCAAGGCTGTTGTAAGTATAATTCCAGCTGCGGCTTTGCTGAGTAGCCGTGTCGATAATGGTTTTATTCAGCAGATTGCCATTCGCATCATAACCGAAGGTCGTGCGGCGACCGGTTTCGTCGATTTGAGTAGGTAACCGGTAATCGGTATGCCATTGGGTGGCGGTTTTGCGTTCACTGCCGCCGGTAGAAGGGGCATAGGCCGCCAAGTCAGACGGGCAGGTTGAACCGGGTGCCAGGCCTTCGACCCGCACAGTTTCCAGATTGCGGTTCAGGTCGTAAGCATAGCAGCTTAAATTGCCGTTGAAGTCGGTACGGCTGGCGACGTTGCCATTAGCGTCGTAGCTGATGCTGCTAGCCGAGGCGGCGCAGCCGGAACCGGCGGGTTGGCTTTGGCCAACATTATGCTTGAAGCCTAAAATCGTCTGATGCAGGAATGTGCGCGGTTGTCCCAACGCATCGGTAATTGTCGTACTGCCATCTGCGTTATAGGCCAGTTGATGCAAATCGCTGCCGCCGGCATGTTCTGTCGCGATACCTCGTCCCTGTACATCGTAACGATAGGTCGCATATCGGCTACCGTTTTCATCCAATATACCGGTCAATGCATAAGGCAGGTTGGTATTAGATGTATGAACTTGCTCGTTATAGAGGTACTGCCGGCCGGGATTGCCGGGTACTGCATCCGGCGGCGTGACTTGCACCAGTCGCCCAGTCGAATCGTAACTGTAGGTATACCCGTTGCCGTTCGGGTCGGTGACGCTCGTCAATCGGTTTTTGCTGTCGTAACTAAAACTCAAACTCCTTTGCGAGGTCCGATCGGTTACGCTACTTAATCTACCGCCTGCGTCGTAACTGAGATCCTGGCTCATTCCGCCCAGATCGACCAAAGTGATCAAGCGGCCATCGGTATCGTAATATTCAAAACTGTTGTCTTCACTTTTAAACAGACTCCAACCGGTAATGTTACCGCCCGCGTTGACGATAGCGGTAAACCGATCGTTGATATCGCCTTCCGCCACCCAAATACTGCCCGATTTGCTAAATCGGTAGGCTTGGCCACTCGGCCTGATAATATAGGCTGCGGTCTTGGCGCTATTGAAATAAAGTTCGCGTTCATAATTATGACGCCACGATTTACCTAGCGCACGCACATCGCTATACGCACTGTTGTAATAACGGATAAATTGCAGCGGAAAATGGCCGCCGCCTTGATAATCCAGTTCTTGCTGAAATTTGTTACCTGTTGCATCGTTTACCGGATTGGTACCGTTACAGATCTCCGGTTCTCCAGCATTTTTTTGTTCTGTCGGCGGCGCCGGCTGGTAATAAACCACCATGCTGTCCGAGGCAGAGCAACCGTTGACACTGCCGGAAACCGATAAGGTGTTGGCACCTTTTTGCAACGTGACTGAAGCAGCACCTGAACCTAGAAAATTGATCAATGTGGTAAAAGTACCGCTCTGACTGAAAAACGGCACCCCGTTGAGGTAGGCGGTCACTTGGCCTTGGTCGCCCGAATTGGCGGTACCGGAACCGGTACCCGATACACCGACTTGCGCTGTGCTGACTGTGCTCCCGCGTACTGGGGAGGTGAATTGCAGCGAGCAGGCTTGAACGCGGTGATTCATACTTAAGCCTAGCAACAAGATCATGACGATTGGATACAAACGCAGCCCTTCAATGGGCAATATGTTCAGTTTTCGAACAGCGACATTATGGATAAGTCGTTGATTAAGGCATAATTTCGTAAACAGGTTCATATACTCTCTCTGAACATATTGAATTTAAATTATTAGAGAATTCTTGTCGTAATTGACAGGCTTGCGAGGTATGTTATCGATAAATAACGCAACCATTACTAACTAACTTAATGAGTGGATAAACTAACACAAGGTCATTTATTCCGGTAACTTTAAATAGAAACATTGCCAAAAATGTGATCGGGAACTGATTTTATGCGTAGAACGTTAGAACAATAGCGTTATGCCACTTCTTTTGGATTCTCGTACAGTGGATTCACAAATTATGCGTAAAAATGTACAGCAGAATTTGTACCAGCACTGAAACCTTGTGATTTTCTATGTTGCGATGAAACATAAAAAATAAATCTATGCTAAATGCCAAATAATCCAAAAACAACCGAGGGATATACCTCCGTTTCTTTTGGTTCGGTTTTGCCATTTACTGCTCAATGTTGACTAATCTTATCATACGACTCTTCTGTGCTTAGGAACGCGCATAAAATAACTTCGTCAAGTGCGCGGATGAATTTCCGGTGTAGGTGCGGATTTATCCGCACAATGCGAATGAATTCGCACCTTGTATATTAAAAACATCTTCAAACACAAGATAATTTCAAGCCAAAAGTTTATAGTGATTGTCGATTTCTGGGGAAGCCGTTCGCACCTGAAGCCTTGAGCTTGCATGTAGATAGGCTCCCCACCCTCGTCATCCATGCCGCGGAGTATCTGAGACCTGTAAGCCAAGCTTCTGAGTCTGCATTCACAAGGACGGTAGATGAAGTGTCAGGGTTGGGAAACCAGCAATCATCATAACAAACAAATCTTAGGAAGATGGACAATGAACCATGTCGGCATAGACGTGAGCCAAAAAGAATTAGTGGTCGTCGTGAGTACCAAAGGTAAAGCGCGACCGGCCAAGAAGTTTGAAAACACAACCACTGGGCATCGGGAGATCATCCAACTATTAGCCAAATTGAAAGACAAAACACGGATTTGCTTGGAAGCGACCGGCGTTTACCATTTTGATTTAGCCGTCGCGCTGAGTCGGGCAGATGACCTTGAAGTGATGGTGATTAATCCCAAAGCCGCTCATAATTTCGCCCAAGCCTTGATGAAACGGAGTAAGACCGACACCATTGATGCGGCCACCTTAGCGGCCTATTGCGAAAGAATGCCGTTTGAAGCGTGGCAGCGTCCGGCCGACGAAGTCATCGCCTTAAGAGCCATTGGGCGACGGATCGCGGCGTTAAATAAATTGAAAACCCAAACCAAAAATCAACGCCATGCTTTAAAAGCCACTCAGGACACGCCTGACATCGTAATTGAGCAAACCGAAGAACTCGTCAGCGTACTGGAAAAACAGATCCAGGCTCATAGGGACAGTGCTTTAGAACTGATCCGGCAACACGAATCACTGATCAGCGTCTTTACCCTAATCATCGGTATTAAAGGGATTGCCGAGGCCAGCGCGATACAGCTCTTGGCTGAATTACTGGTCTTGCCCCAAGACATGAGCGCAAAACAATGGGTAGCCTACGCGGGCCTCGATCCTCGACATAACGAATCCGGTAGTAGTGTCGCCAAAAAGCCGCGTATCAGTAAGGCGGGCAACAAATATCTTCGTCACGCCCTATACATGCCTGCTTTAGTGGCGACGCGCTATGAGCCAAACATTAAACGCTATTACCACCACTTAATTGAAAACAACGGGCTCAAGAAGCTACAAGCGCTCTGTGCCGTGATGCGAAAATTGTTGCACGCCATCCATGGCATGTTGAAAACCAATAAGGAATTTGATGGCGCTCGTTTTTATTCGATGCCTGCCGATTCCGCTAACTGAGTTTTTAAGGTTTTTTGCAAAATAGGACTTGTGTTTTAAGAGAGTATCTACAATTCCCTTATTTATTCCATGCACATTACTTAACGAATAACCTGAATGTCGGCTTTTTTCATTTCAAGCAATTTTGGTTGCGTCAGGAAGCAAGGAGGTGAATGTTTCTTTTGGGTCGTAACCTGATGGCCAACCTATTTGAAATGAATAATTGCCAGCGATCGCTTTTGGCCGGCTGCCGCCCATGGACAGTGACATATTTCAGTTGCAAATAACGTCGGTTTGCGGTGGATGATTGCAGGTCGGCACGAATGATTGCAGGTTCAGTTGCAAATAATCTCGGTTTGAACGCCCGTCAGTTGCATTTAATTCCGGCCGAGAAATGCGCTGATTGCTGGTTTATGGGTTTTTGATTGCAGGCCGCAACAAATAGCCGCCCAGGATCGCCCAAAAGCCCATTGGCCAGACGAGATACAACGGCGAGGCCAGCGCCGCGAGGATGCCGACGCCGATTAGGGAATGGGTAATGGTCCGGTGGCCGAAGCGCTTCTCGATCGGCACCGATATGAAAAACAGCGACCGGCCGACGCGCGAGGTCGGGATGTCGATATCGGGCATGAACGAAAATAGAATCGCGAGCCACCAGGCGACGGGTTCGGTCGGGTATTCGAACACCGCCGCGCCGCCGAGATAAAGCGCGGTCGAAAAGGCGGCGTGGGTGGCGGCAAGCATAGCGTAAAATACCTACTTAGATTTTAATTTCGGAACTAAAAAACACCATGTCGGCCATTACACAAAGAGACCAGGCAATATCGCTACTGAACGAAAACTTAAGGCAACTTATCAAGTTATACAAAGAATGCTACCTTTCGAGGGGCAGAGGGGCTTTGTTAGTTTATGCAAGAAATGTTATTTCAAATGTGCTTCCCAACCAGGATGACTACAGAACGGAAGAAGAGATACTTGAGGTATTTACCTCCCCGGACTCTTACGCTCAATTAAAAGAAATGATCACCCATTACGATCAGAAGAACGAAGGTATCCTAGCTATCATTACCGACTTTGCAAACGCCACTTATTTCATTACAGTCAAATTCAAGTAAAACGACCGTCGCAGATCAATCACCGCCCCCAGGATCATCACCATTGGCGTGAAGTCGATATAATGCACGCCGGCTCGTGGCACATTTCGCGCACCGTGCGCTTCTAATACTCCACCTTAAAACTCGGGCTATCTTCCGGTCGACTATGCCGTTTATCGTACAGCCGAGTGGTCGAAACATTAGCATGGCCCAGCCATTCCTGAACTTTGGCGATATCGGCTTTATGATCGAGCGCATTAGTGGCGGCGGTCGCGCGAAGCGAGTGCACGCAAAAGCCGTGGGTATCGAGCGTAATGCCGACTTGTTTGGCGTAACGCATGACCACATCCCGATACACCGAACGCGGATTGAGCGGTTTAGTGAGATCACCAGTCGAGTTGTTTTTCACCGGCCGAAACAAAGCGCCTTCCAGATCCGCACTATGGCCAGCCGTTTCCAGATATTCGGCGATTAAGCGTTGAGTTTTCGGCTCCACCGGCACGAAGCGCTCTTTTTTCCGTTTGCCGTGGACATGGAACATCATCACGCCGGATCTTCGTTGATAATCTTTGACACGCAGATTGCACAGTTCCTGCCGGCGCAGACCATGATAGAGCAGAGCGGCTAAAATC
>Ga0180009_10003021_pt1 | contig 19442 bp, 19 predicted proteins | sample OS_PC_MetaG_FD_123537 | JGI IMG/M metagenome (GOLD analysis project Ga0180009, IMG submission 123537) | Groundwater microbial communities from the Aspo Hard Rock Laboratory (HRL) deep subsurface site, Sweden - OS_PC_MetaG | ecosystem: Environmental > Aquatic > Deep subsurface > Groundwater...
ATGATCATCGCCCGGGAGTTGCTGCGGGAGTGAGCCCGCCCCGGGGCGCGCACGGAGCGCTTTAATGATGCAAATGACGATCCCTTATTTGTTGGACCGGGCCGCGGTCCGACACCCGGGCAAAACAGCGGTGATCTCCGAGCATGGAAGCTGGACCTTCCCCCAGTGGCGTGCCGAAAGCGAGGCCATGGCCCTGGCGCTCAAGCAACTCGGGGTGATGCCCGGCGATCACGTGGCCGTCATATTTCTCAATGGCCGCCGTCTTCTGGCGCTGTTTGTGGCGCTGTTCAGGCTGGGGGCGGTGGCGGTGCCCCTAAACGTGCGGCTGTCAACCCCGGAGCTGGCCCACATCATCGCCGACTCCGACGCCGGCACCGTAATCTTTGACGCCAGGTTTACCTCCCAGGTTGAACACCTGCGCCAAGGCAGGCTCCCGGTGGGGCGCTGGATCATCAGCGGCGGCGAAGATGCCGGCGCGGAGGTTTCCCTGGATCAGGCCCTGGAGGGGTGCCGGTATGCTTCCTGGGAGGGCCCTCCGCCGGCCGAAAACCAGACGGCATTGATCCTCTACACCGCCGGCACCACCGGCAAGCCCAAGGGCGTGGTGCTCACCCATCACAACTGCGTTTGGGCGGCGGCTAGCGCCGCGGCGGAGGTGGACCTTCGACCCGATTACCGGGTGGCCTTGGTTTTTCCCCTTTATCATTCGGCGGCCCTGGCCATCCTGGTGACCAACCTTTACTTGGGATGCTGCACGGTCACCATGGCCAAGTTCGATCCGGACCTGGTTGTGGAAACAGTGCAGCGGGAGGCGATCAACCGCCTGGTGTTCCCCCCCACGGTGTGGAACTTCATCTTGCAGCTGCCTGATCTGGAAAAATTCGACACATCCTCGGTGCGGTCCCTGGGCTCGGGTGGGGAGATCATGCCCGTGCATACCAAGATGCGTCTGTTGGAGGTGTTTGCCCGCGCCAAGCTGGGCGAAACCTACGGCATGACCGAGACCATGGCCACCATCTCCACCCTCAAACCCGAGGACGTGCTGCGCAAGGCTTCCTCGGTGGGGACCCCCTTTTACAACGTGGAACTGCGCATCGTTGATGAAAAGGGCCGCGAACTTCCCAGCGGCCGGGTGGGCGAGATAGCGGTGCGGGGCCCCAACGTCGCCAGCGGCTATTACAAGGACCCCGCCACCACGGCCAAAACCTTCCCGGATGGTTGGCTGCGCACCGGGGACCTGGGAGAGATGGACCCGGAGGGCTTCCTTTTCCTACGTGGCCGCAAGAAGGAGCTGATCATCTCCGGCGGGGAGAACATCTATCCCCGGGAAATAGAGGAGGTGTTAATCAGGCACCCGGCGATTTCGGAAGTGGCGGTGGTGGGGGTCCCCGACGCCGTTTGGGGCCAGCGAGTGCATGCGGTGGTGGCCCTGAAGGAGGGCCATAGCATCAGGGACCAAGAGGTAGTGGATTTCTGCCGGGGGCGTTTGGCTGGGTTTAAGAAACCCAAGACGGTGCAATTCGTGAAATGCCTGCCCCGTTCAGCCGCCGGCAAGGTGCTTAAACGCAAGCTGTTGGAAGAAATGCAGTCCCGAAACTCTTGACGGGACGGATGGGGGGGTTGACATGCACGCCGCGGGGCAGATGCTATTTTCCTACATGGCGGAAAAAAACGCCAAGTACCACCCGGACAAAACTTACCTTGTCGAGGGCGGCCGCTCCTGCGGTTTCGGGCGGTTCGAGACGCGCACCAACCAATTGGCCAGGGGGTTGATGGCCCGGGGCCTTCAAACCGGCGGCCGCGTTTGCATACTCAACCACAACGCCATTGAGAACCTGGAGGTTTTTTTTGGGGCCATGAAGGCTGGGGGAGTCTTCTGCCCCATCAACGCCCGCTTGGCTGCGCCGGAGGTTATGGCTATCGTCAAGGACGCCCGCCCCTCCCTGGTGGTGGCCGGGCCGGAATATCGCGACAAAATCACCGGCTGTAAAGAAATGAAAATCCCGGTAGCGCTGCTATCCGAGGATGCCGAGGACTTGCTTGCCTATGAGACCTTGCTCGCGGGGCGGGACGCCGGCCGCGTGGAGCCGAAATGCCAAGAGCATGACCTTGCGGCCCTGATCTATACCAGCGGCACCACCGGGCGGCCCAAGGGGGTGATGTGGACCCACCGCAATCTGTTTTCCTCGGCCCAGGCATCGGCGATCAGCCGGCGGACCAGCCCCGACGATGTGGCCATGGTGGCGGCTCCGGTCTACCAGGCTGCCGGGGTGGGCACCGTGCTCTCAAGCACCTATCGGGGCAACACGGTGGTGCTCCTGAACAAGTTCGACCCGGAAGCATACCTGGCGGCCATCCAAGCCCACCGCGTCACCACGGCCTTTGTGGTCCCCGCCATGGTGCTGATGCTGTTGCGGAGCCCCGCCTTGGATAAGTACGACATCTCCAGCCTGACCACCATCTGCTACGGCTCTGCGCCCATGCCCCTGAATATCCTGCGCGAGGCCATGGAGCGCTTTGCCTGGCGCTTCATGGGCGCTTGCGGGGCCACCGAGACCTCGCCGGGGTACATAGCCTTTTTGGGTGACAGAGACCACCGCCTGGACGGCAGCCCGGAGAAGGAAAAGCGTTTGAGTTCCATCGGCAAGGAGAGCATCAACGCGCAGGTGCGCATCTTTGATGAACGCGACCAGGAATCGCCTCCGGGAGAAGTGGGAGAAATCGTGTTGCGCGGCAGCAACGTGATGGCCGGTTATTGGGGCCAGCCGGAGCTGACCAACCAGGTCTTGCGGGCGGGTTTTTATCACACCGGCGACATGGGGTACCGCGACGAAGACAACTACATCTTCTTGGTAGACCGCAAGAGCGACCTGATAATCAGCGGAGGTTTCAACGTCTATCCCAAGGAGATAGAAAACGCCTTGTGCCTGCACCCCGCCGTGCTGCAGGCGGCGGTGGTGGGCCGCCCCCATCCCACTTGGGGCGAGACGCCGGTGGCCTTCGTAGTGTTCCGTATGGGCGAGGAGGCCCCGGAAAAGGAAGAATTGATGGATATGCTTCGTCAGAACCTGGCGGGCTATAAATTGCCAAGAGGCGGCATTCATTACCTCGCCGAGCTTCCCCTTACGGCCGCGGGAAAAATTGACAAGAGGCGGTTGCGCAACTACTCGGACCCGTTGGATTGATGCCCCCAAAGGAGCGGAACATGAAAGATAACGGTTGTGACGCCGTAATTATCGATGGCGCCCGCACCCCCATGGCCAGGGGTGGGGCGGGCGGAGCCCTGTGCGGCGTGCCGGCCGAGGTTTTCGGGGGGCACCTGATCGGCAAGCTGGTCGAGCGCAGCGGCATCGACCCAACTGAAATAAACGATGTGATTCTGGGCAACGTCATGGGGGCCTATTTGTGCTTCGCGCGGCTTTGCCTCCTATCCGCCGGTTTGCCCCCCGAAATACCGGGGGTGAGCCTGGACCGCAACTGCGCCTCGGGATTGCAGGCCATCGCCTTTGCATCCCAAGCCATCCGCTGCGGCGAGGCTGAGTTGATAATCGCCGGCGGCGCCGAGAGCATGACCCGGCAGCCCTGGTATTTCGACAAGCCCTCCCACGGTTATTCCCGCCTGCCCCTGGAGCCCCGAGTGCTTAGCCGCATAACGGCCCCGCCTAGGTTCGGCGGGCACAACATGGGCGAAACCGCGGAGAACGTGGCCCAACGCTATTCAATCAGCCGTCAGGCCCAGGAAGAGTTGGCCGTGGAGAGCCACCTGAGGGCCCAGGCCGCGTGGGAAGCTGGCAAGTTTGCGCCAGAGGTGATTCCCGTGCCGGTGCCCGGGCGGGGGGGGCAAGAGACGCTTTTTGAGCGTGACGAGACCATAAGACCCCCGGACCCCGGCAAGATGGCCAAGCTGCCCACCATATTCCGCGAGGATGGAACCGTGACCGCCGCCACCAGCAGCCCCTTCACCGATGGGGCCGCGGCTGTGGTGATGATGTCGCGGGACAGGGCCGAGAGCCGGGGGCTGGCCCCCCTGGCCCGGGTGGTGGCCAGCGCTTCGGTGGGGGTGGAACCCGCCTACATGGGCATGGGGCCCGTGCCGGCCACCCGCCTGGCCATGGACAGGGCCGGGCTGCGCATCGGGGACATAGGCTTGGTGGAGATGAACGAGGCCTTTGCGGCCCAGGCCCTGGCTTGCTACCAAGAGCTGGGCCTGAATCGCGAGATCGTCAACGTCAACGGCGGCGGCATGGCCTTGGGTCACCCCATCGCGGCCACTGGCGCGCGGTTGAGCACTACCCTTATCAACGAGATGCGGCGCCGGCAGGTTCGCTATGGACTGGCCACCATGTGCGTGGGGGGCGGGCAGGGCACGGCAGTGATTTATGAATTGCTTTGATCGTAGCTATAGGATTAATCAGCGCCCGCCGCTGCACCCCGGCCCGGGCCAAGGAGTTACGCCGTGATTGCATTCGAACTCAACGAAGAACAAAGGCTCTTTCAGAAAACCGCCCACGACTTCGCGGCCAAGGAACTACGTCCCCTGGCCCTGGAGTGCGACGCCTCCCATGGCTATCCCCCCGAGTTGATCAAGAAGGGACACGAGGCCGGCCTCATATCCTTCCGCTATCCCGAGGAGTATGGGGGGGCCGGAGTGGAAGACCAGGTTTCATGGGCCCTGGTGCGGGAGGAGCTTGCCTGGGGCTGCGCCGGCCTGACCATCGCCATGCTGGCCTCCAACCTGGCCGCCACTCCAATCCTGCACATGGGCACCGGGGATCAAAAGCAAAAGTATCTGACCAGGCTCTGCGATCCCGAGCGGGCCGTGCTCGCCGCCATGGGCATGACCGAGCCCGACGCGGGCAGCGATGTAACCGCCATTCGCACCACCGCCGTAAGAAAGGGCGATCATTACCTGTTGAACGGCCGCAAGACCTTTATCACCAATGGGGGCATCGCTGACATAACCGTGGTCTACGCCCGCATGGCAGGCAGCAAGGGCCTTGAAGGCATGACCGCCTTTATCATCGACGGCAGGCCGCAAGGTTTGACCATGGGCAAGGTGGAAGAAAAGATGGGGATCAGGGCTTCCCACACCGCCGAGCTTATTCTGGAGGACGTGGCCGTTCCCATTGAAGATCGGTTGGGCCAAGAGGGCCAAGCCTTTTTGCTCTCCATGCGCATGTTCGACGAGAGCCGCATCATGGTGGCCGCCCTGGCCATCGGCATCGCCCGCGCCGCTTATGAGATAGGCCGGGAGTACGCGGCGCAACGCAGCCAATTCGGCCGCACCTTGAACAAATTCCAGGGGGTGTCATTCAAACTGGCGGAGATGGCCACTCGAATCGACGCCGCCCGGCTGCTGACCTGGCGGGCCGGTTGGCTGGCCACCGAGGGCAAGCGCATGACCAAACACAGCGCCATGGCCAAGTTTTACGCGGGCGAGACCGCCAATTGGGTGTGCGATCAGGCCATCCAGATTCTTGGGGGATACGGCTACATGACCGAATACCTGGTGGAGAAGCTTTACCGCGACGCCCGGGTTTTCAGGATTTTCGAGGGGACCTCCGAAATAATGCAATTGGTGATTTCCCGGGAGCTTTACCGGCCATGAAGGAGGCGCCGTCCATGGAGTTGAAAAGCGTTAGCCTCCGCAAGCAAGGCCTGGTGGGCGTACTCACCGTGGACAACCCACCGGTAAACGCTCTTTCGCCTAAGGTGCGCCAAGAACTCTTGACGGCGCTGGAGGAGGCCGCCGGTGACGACCAGTTGCGTTGCCTGATTCTGACCGGGGCCGGCGAAAAGTTCTTCCTGGCCGGGGCGGACATCAAGTCCTTAGCCGAATTAGACGGCGCCACGGCCTACGGGCGGGTTAGGCAGACCAGGGCTTTTCTGGATTATATGCAGTCCGTGCCCAAGCCGTTGATCGCGGCCATCAACGGGGCCTGCCTGGGCGGCGGCTTGGAGGTGGCCTTGTGTTGCGATATTCGTTTGGCCGCGACGCACGCCAGGTTGGGATTCCCGGAGGTTAAGCTGGGGATCATGCCTGGCGCCGGAGGCACCCAACGCCTGCCGCGCCTGGTGGGCCAGGGGGCCGCCCGCCGTCTGATCTTCGAGGGTGGGGCCGTCTCGGCCGGGGAAGCCTGCCGCATGGGGCTGGTGGAACAAGTGGTGGAGCCGCAAACGCTCATGGAAACCGCGATGGCGCTTGCCCAGCGCATAAGTAAACGAGGGCCCTTGGCGGTCAAAGCCGCCAAACGCGCTCTTAACGCGGCTGCAGAAATGCCTTTAAGTCAAGGCCTGGATTTTGAAAACACCCTGTGGGGGGAATTGTTTGACACAAAGGACCAAGGGGAGGGCTTCAAGGCATTCCTGGAGGGCCGCCCGGCCGTATTCACCGGGAAATAAAAAAGCACCGAAAGTCGCCGGCCATGTGCGCATGCGCTTGTGGACCTCGTACGTATCATCGCGGATTTTCTCGGTGTACAGGAACCACGCCTCCACGGTAACAGCGACGCGGGTCCAGATATCATCCCATTTGTTGCCGTACTTGTGGACATGGCTGCTCACCAAGTCATTTTACATTAGGTCCTATAAGCTTCAATCGTGGCTTAAGCTGTGAGGCCTCAGACCCTTTCTTGATGTTGTGGTGGGGACGGCCCATTAACAGACCAAGGGCAAGTCTCGCCAAATTCGAGTTGAAGTAGCCCCGTTTCGGTATTTCTATGAGGCCGGCTTGCTTCAGAAAAAACTCCCAAGGCTGATCTAAGATTTTTTAACCAGCTCCACTTCTCCCAAAACGAGAACTACCAATGTTGCCCCACCAGCTTTGGCGGCGAGGCTTGCTTGTATTTAAATATCATAATATGATAATAAAAAATCAAATTGTGATATTTTATGGTTGACCGGCCGAGCCGGCCATTGCTAACAATTTCCTCAGAATCAGGAGAACGTAATGACTGCCAAGGGAACCGGCGGCGTAAAAGACGAGGCCAAGGCACCGTCCTCACAAGGTGGAGCCCAGAGCGTGCAAAGGGCCATGTCCCTGCTGAGAGCGGTCGCCGAGCAGAACAAAAGAGGCGCCCGCCTTTCTCCATTGGCCCGCAAGGTGGGGCTGCACGTGGCCACCGCCCGCAGGCTCCTGCAGGTTTTGGCGGAAGAAGGCGTTGTCACCTACGATCCGGTAACCAAGCTGTACCACCTCGGATTGGAGTTGTTCCGACTGGGTAGCCAGGCCCAACAGTACGCCATCCGTAACCGCTTCCATCCCGCCCTGGAAAGAATCGCCAAGGAAACCCAGGACACGGTTTTCCTGCTCATCCGCCTCGGCAATGACGTGCTGTGCGCCGACATGATCCAGGGCGAATACCCCATACGCACCATCTTGGTGAACGTGGGCTCGCGCCGGCCCCTGGGCATCGGGGCTGGCAGCCTGGCCATGATCGCCTTTTCCGATCCCGAGGATTTCGAACGGGTGGTTACGGCCAACGCTCCGCGTTACAGCCAGTTCCAGGGGCGCAGCGAAAAGGAGATCCGGGCCATGGCCACCAAGGCCCTGAAGGACGGCTATGTGTTCTCCGATGGGTTGTTCCATAAGGATGCGGCCTCGGTGGGGGTGCCGGTGCTGGACCAGGATGGAAAGGTGATCTGCGCCGTGACCGTTTCGGCTATCCGTGCCCGCATGAGCGCCAAGCGCAGAAAGCAAATCGTGCAGTTGGTCAAAGAGCAAACCAGGCCTGAAATTGTCGGCCTTTGAACAAGAGTCAGCGCATGACTCTGGGAGGAAAAAAATGGGGAGGAAGCTTTTAACGGTATTGCTGGCCATGGTGATGGCCCTGGCCATCGCCGGGCCCTCGCTTGCGGGCGACTATCCCAGCAAACCCATCAAACTCATCATTAACTTTTCCGCTGGCGGCACCACCGACACCGCCGCCAGGCTGATGTCTTCCAAGGCCACCGAGGTCTTGCAGCAGGCCCTGATTTGCATGAACAAGCCAGGGGCGGGAGGCACCCTGGGGGTGAGCGAGGTGGCTCGGGCCAAGAACAACGGCTACACCATCGGCACCTGCAACATGCCCGCCGTGGCCATCATCCCCCAGATCCGCCAGGTGCCTTACAAGCCCTTCAAGGACCTGGTGCAGGTCTGCGCGGTGATGCCTTACGAGTACGCCTTGATGGTGCGGGGCGATTCGCCTTGGAAGACCTGGGAAGAGTTCGTGGACCACGTGAAGAAGAACCCCGGCAAGGTGACCTACGCCAGCGTGGGCACCGGCACCACCAACCACCTGGTCACCGCCCGCATCGGAAAAGAGTTGGGACTGGACTGGAAGCATGTTCCCTTCCAGGGCGGGGTCAAGGAAACTGCGGCCCTGTTGGGCGGCCACGTGGACATTATCAACAACACCACCGCCTCGGTGGCCTCTTCAGTCAAGGCCGGCAAAATCCGGGTGCTGCTGGTGACCAGCGAGGACCGCCTCAAGATGGTGCCCGATGTGCCCACCATGAAGGATAAGGGCTTCAAATTCAGCCAAATCTCCTACATGTCCATAGTGGCCCCGGCCGGCACTCCCCAGGCCGCCCTGGACAAGCTGTCGGCGGCCTTCAAGGCGGCCTGCGAGGATAAGGGCGTAATCAAGGCATGCGGCAAGTTGGACCTGCATCCCAAGTTCATGCCCGGCAAACAGTACCAGGCTATGCTGGAGCAACTTTCCACCGAATGGGGCGCCCTGCTGCCCGATCTCGGGGTGAAGGTAAACAAATAGGCGCATCCTTGGGCGGGGATTCGCCCTGAGCGGCGTTTTCCCGCCCTATCCATTAGCAAGGGAGCAACCCCGTGATCCAAAATCGAAAGGATTTCAAGCTGGGGGTCGGGCTCGCGGGCTTCTGTATTTTCCTGCTGGTTTACTTGATCCCAAAACAGGTAGGGCCGCTAACCGAGGCGGACGCATTGATGCCATCGCTGGTAACCGGCTTCATCCTGGTGTTCAGTCTGCTGTTGGCCGTTCAGGCAATCCGGCGGCCGGGGGAGAAAGAACACCACGACCAGTCCCATTCCGGCGGGCAGGGGTCCCGCTGGTACACCATCGCCTTGGTGGTGGTCATCATGGCCGCTTACGCCTGGTTGTTGGATATCACCGGATTCGTACTCACCTCCCTGGGGGCCATGGTGGCCTTGTTCCTCGTGTTCGGGGTAAAGCGCTGGCTACCCATAGCAGCCATCAGCCTGGGCACCCTGGGAGGGCTCTATCTATGCTTCGATATGCTGCTGGGGGCGCCCTTGCCGGTGGGCACCCTGGTGGAAAATCTTCTGGATTAGGGGGCTTGGCATGCTGGAAACTCTGAGCAACGCGGCCTCGCAAGCCTTGACCCTGATGAATTTCTTCGGGGCGGCCCTGGGCATTTTCCTGGGATCGCTGTTGGGCGCCATACCCGGCCTCAACGGAACCATGGCCATCGCCCTGTTGATTCCGATCACCTACACCTGGTCGCCTCTGTTTGCCATCGCCATGCTGGTGGGCTGCTGGAAGGGCAGCGTTTACGGCGGCTCGATATCGGCCATCCTGCTCAACGCCCCGGGCACGCCCGAGGCGGCGGCCACCGCCCTGGACGGCTATCCACTGACCAAGCAGGGCAAGGCGGGCAAGGCGCTCAAAATGGCCCTGTACGCCTCGGTTATCGGAGCGGTGTTCAGCGATACCCTGCTCATGGTGGCTTCGCCGCCCATAGCCGCCCTGGCTCTGATGTTCGGGCCGGCCGAGTTGGCCATGCTGATCCTGTTCGCCCTGGTGGTGGTGGCCGGCACGGGGGCCAAGTCGCAGATCAAGGGGCTTATATCCACCGCGCTGGGCATACTCTTGGCCACGGTGGGGCTGGACCCCATGACCACCCAGCAACGGTTCACCTTCGGCTCCATCGACCTGGACGCGGGTATCGGCCTGCTGGCCATGCTTATCGGCCTGCTGGTGATGTCCGAAGTGCTTATCCAGATGGAGGAAGGCTGGAAGGACGCCCACGCCGAGGTCATGGTGAAATCAGACGACCCCGACGCCTCACGCGTCACCTGGGCGGAGCTCAAGGGCAGCCTGGGGACCATCTTTCGCTCCAGCATTTTGGGTTCCTTCTGCGGAGCGCTCCCCGGCGTGGGCAGCATCACCGCCGCCTTCATGGGCTACGACCAAGCCCGCCGCCTCAGCAAACACCCCGAGCGCTTCGGCAAGGGCGAGATACAGGGGGTTGCCGCTCCCGAGGCCGCCAACAACGCGGTGTGCGGCGCGGGCCTGATCCCCCTGGTGACCTTGGGCATCCCGGGCGCACTTTCCGCCGCGGTGATAATGGGCGCCTTCATGATTCACGGGCTGGCTCCCGGCCCCATGCTCATGGTGGAGCATCCCGAAACGATTTACGGCCTGTTCATGCTCCTGATTCTCTCGGACTTCTTTATGCTGGTCATCCCCCTGCCCCTGATGAAGCTGGGGCAATGGGTCATCTCGGTGCCCCGGGCCTATCTGTTTCCAGTTATCCTGGCCCTGTGCGTCATCGGCGCCTTCGGAACCCATCAGAATCTTTTCGACGTCAAGATCATGGTCTTCTTCGGGGTGCTGGGCTATTTCCTTAAAAAATGGGAGTTGAGCCCGGCCGCCCTGCTCATCGCCTTCATCTTGGGGCCCATGGCCGAGGTCTACTTGCGCCAGGCGCTCAAGATCTCGGGCGGCGACCCCAGCATCTTCGTGACCAAACCCCTGGCGGCCCTTTTCCTGGCCCTGGCCGTGGGAGCCATCGTGTGGACAACCCTGCGCAACCGGCGGGACAAGAAGGCGGCCCAGGGCCGAGTCCTTTCGTCCGAGCCGACCGCCCAGGGACAGAAAGTGGAGTAATCATGTATCACGTCAAGCAAGCCGACATTGTAATCATCGGGTCCGGGGCCGCCGGCACCATGGCCGCCATCTATGCCCACCGGGTGGACCCCAAGCTGAAGGTGGTGGTCCTGGACAAGAGCAAGATGGATAGCTCCGGCGCGGCCGGGAGGGGCATGGACGCGCTCAACACCGTGGCCTTGCCGCCCAACAGCCAGCCCGAGGACGTGGTGGAACTGCTGACCAAGGTCACCGAAGGCGTCTTGGACCAACGGGTGGCCCACCGCTTCGGAGAGATATGCCCCCGCATGGTGGCCGATTTGGAACAGATAATTGGCCGAGGCAAAGGCGATCTTTTTCCGGTGGATGAAAACGGCAACTACCGCCTTATGTACCTGCACCCCATCAACAAGCCGCTTTTGCTGCCCATGGACGGCGAGGAGATGAAGCGGGCCCTGGCCCACGCGGTGCGCCAGACCGGGGCCGAAATCCTGGAGCGGACCCCGGCCCTGCGCATTGTCACCGAGGACGGCAAGGTCTGCGGAGTCTTGGCCATGAACATCCGCACCGGCCATTACTACTACATCAAGACCAAGGCCGTCTGCCTGACCACCGGCGCGGCGGGACGCATGGGGCTGGCCAGCTCGGGGTATCTTGCGGGCACCTACGAATTCCCCGGCTGCAGCGGCGACGGCTATGCCATGGCCTACGAGGCCGGGGCCGAGCTGGTGAACATGGAGTGCTTCCAGGCCAACACCTTGCTAAAGGATCACCAGGGGCCTTCTTGCGGCTATGTGGCCGCGCCTCGCGGGGCCTACACCATAAACCCCTGGGATCAGCGCACCTGGAGCCATGGCTATTCCTCGGGCGACAGCAAGATGGGTGTCTGGAAGCGCTTTGCCGAGGGCAAGGGGCCCCTCTACCTGAAAATGGACCACCTGCCCGAGGAGATGATCCAGATCATCGAGAAAATCCAATGGGGCAACGAGCGCACCAGCCGCGGGTTGTTCCATAAGGGCCGCCGGCAGGATTACCGCCAGGCCGATGCGGTTGAACTGGCCTTTGCCGAGGAGATCGGGGTTTGCGGCGGGCACAGCAGCTCCGGAGTGCTCAGCGACGTCAAGGGGGCCACCAACCTGCCCGGCCTGTATGTGGCCGGCGACGTGGACGGCGGCCTGCCCCAATCCTACCTGGGCGGCGCCCTGGCCATGGGCGGGCTCATCGGCGAGGAAGCGGCCCACTTTGCCGGCGGAGCCATGGAGCCGCCCCAGCGCGGCGGGCTGAAGGCTTGGCTGCGCAAAGAGGCCGAGGCCTTTGAGGAGCCTCTGCGCCGCGAGGGCGGGCTACCCACCAGCCTGGTGGAATACAAGGCCCGCGTTCGGGTGCAGTATTACCTCAAGCCGCCCAAGAACCCGGTGTTCATGCAAAAGGCCGCCTGGTGGATGGAGCGCATCCGGCAAGAAGACCTGCCCCGCGTACAGGCGGTGGACCTGCACGACCTGCTCAAGGTGCAGGAGATCAAAAGCATCCTCACCGTGGGTGAAATGATGGCCCGCTCCAGCCTGTTCCGCGACGAGAGCCGCTGGGGATACCAGCACTGGCGCGCCGACCTGCCGGCCAAAAAGACGGAGTGGGAGCGCGCCTGGGTGGTCATCAAAAAGGGAGCGGACGGCGGCATGGAGGCCAGCAAGCGCCTGGTCCCGGAGTATCAGTGGGACTACCCAACGGCCATGGAATATGCATACCCGGAGTTGAAGTTTGATACCGGCCCCATGTTCCAAAAGGGGCCCGAATGGAAAAACCCGAGCGGCGACCCCTGGATGAAGCGTCACCTTGATGCGCAGGGCATGGACACCCCGCGCCGGTTCATGCCCAAGGAGGAGGACTAGTCATGAGTTTTATCAACGGTGTCCGTTACGGCGAGAAGGATTATTCCTGGCTGGATTTCGACCATGGGCGCTGCGTGCGCTGCGGCGTTTGCGTGGACATGTGCCCCATGGACGTGCTGCATTTCGGGGAGCATGGCTACCCCTACATGCGCTACCGCGACGACTGCTGGTATTGCGACGTATGCACCTTCGTGTGCCCCCGCCAGGCCATAACCCTGACCGACGTGCCCTACCTGATCCGTTAGGAGGATGGCCGGCGTTCCGCTGGCCGCGGACCAGGCGGAGGGGCTACGGGGGGATTTTTCCGGGAAGGAGCACCTCGGTTGAGCTGACGGCATCGCGTTGAACCAGGGTCGCGTCCTGACGCCCCTGGCGATCCGCCATGATCATAAGCGGCAGGGGCGTCTTGACGGCGCATGAAAGCGTGAAACACAAATGAGCAAGCAAGGCCAGCGATTTCGAGTAAAGGTCAAGGTGGTTTCGGTAACCCGCCCCTGTAACGCGGGCCACAGGGAGGGCGACGAAATCATCTTCGAATACAACCAGGTGGTGGGCAAAATATGCTTTGACTCCATGTGCTCAATGATCGCCAAGGTCCACAGCCTGCGCTATGGAGCCCAGTTCCCCTGGTTGAAAGGCCCCCAAGCCCCGGCGCTTCACAGCTGTCCCGACCAAGGCAACGTGACCTTTGAGTTGAGCAGGGCCGTTGCGGGGGAGGGGGCCTGATCTCTCGCAACTTTGCGTCTGGGCTTTGGCAACCGGGAGTTGGGCGCGGCTCTGTCCAGGATCGCCCCGCCGGGCATCAAAAACTTCTTTTTTGTCTGCGACGGCTCCGAGGCGGTGGAGTCGGCCATGAAACCTGCCCAACAGTCTTACGCCGGCCGTGATGAGCGGCAGCGGTTCAAGGTCATCTCCCGGCGCTGGGCGCTGGATGAGAAAAGATGCCTGCTTGATCGGCGAAACTAAAATGGGCTATTATGCTAAAAATCAAGATGATTGCGGTTTTTCCGGGGTGTTTTCAACGATAAATCGCTTTGATAGATTTGATAGAGATGTTATGAAGCCTTAGGATGCTGCCCAACCGAGTAATGCGTGCATCGGGAGCATCAGAAGGCGCAAATCGGGGAAAGGGGCCCACGCCCCGGAGCTGGTCAGGGTTGGCGGCCCGGCGTTGGAGGGGCTGATATTTACCGCCCTGTTCAACCCGGCGGGGCCGGCCAACCCCACTGCGGTCCAGTTTTTCAATCTCTACGCCCCGGCCCTGAAACAGGGCAAGCTGGGCGAAGCCATGACCGCCTTCCAAACCCTGGGGGCGGACACCTATCTGGTGTCGCTGGACGCCTTCAAGCGGTCCGGAGCCTCCCAAGGGACCAAGCTCGAGGCCGCTTTGGCCAGCACCAAGGGCTTTGCCGGGGTCAGCGGCGGCATCAAAACCGGCCCGGACGGCAACGTCATAAAGAGCGTGACCGTCCTGAAGGTTAGGTGCGGCGAGTTGGCCTCGGTGACCACCATGAATCCTTCAAGGCCGCTGGCGTTCGTGCCCGGCTCCATGTGTCCAAGATATCCTTTGCAAGCTTTAGCGGGGTGAAGTCATGAAAAGATTGTTGATGATGCTGGGCCTGGCGGCCCTGGTGCTGGGCGGGAGCGCGGCCCGAGCCAACGAGCCGGTGAAGCTGGGGGTGGTCTATCCCATGACCGGGCCGGCGGCGGTCTACGGCCAGAACGGGCTCCGGGGCCTCAAGCTGGCCCAGGAGCACCGCCCCACCGTCTTGGGCCGGCCGGTGAAGCTTTTCATCGCGGACAACAAGTCCGACAAGGTGGAGGCCTCCAACGCGGCCAACCGGGTGATCCAGAAGGACGAGGTATGCGCCCTCATCGGCTGCCTGACCTCCTCCAACACCATGGCCGCCGCGCCGGTGGCCGAAAAGGCCGGGGTGCCCATGCTCAGTCCCTGGGCCACCAACCCCCTGGCCACCCAGGGCAAAAAAAACATCTTCCGCATCTGTTTCATCGATCCCTTCCAGGGGGCGGTGGCCGCCAAGTTCGCCCGGGACAACTTGAAAGCCAAGAGCGCCGCTCTGATGATCGACATTAGCCAGGACTACTGCGTGGGCATCGCCGGGTTTTTTGAGCGGGCCTTCACCAAGCTGGGGGGCAAGGTGGTCTTGAAGACCCACTACAACACCGGCGACCAGGACTTCAGCGCCCAGTTGGGAGCCATCCAGGCGGCCAAACCGGACATCATCTACATGCCCGGCTACTTCACCGAGGATGCGCTCATCGCCCGCCAGGCCCGGGAGCTGGGCCTGAAGCAGCCGCTCTTGTCCGGCGACGCGGCCCAGGCCGACGAGCTGATCAAGATCGGCGGCCCGGCGGTGGAGGGGCTGTACTTCACCACCCACTTCGACGAGCAGGGGGTGACCACCGCCAGCGGCAAGCGCTTCGTGGCGGCCTATCGCAAGGCTTACAAGGAGGCCCCGGACTCGGTGAGCGCTCTGAGCTATGACGCCTACAACGCCCTGCTGGACGCCATGGAGCGGGCCGGCTCCATTGAACCGGCCAAGGTGGTCCCCGCCCTGGAGCAGACCAAGGACTTTCAAGGGGTCACCGGGGTGCTGACCCTGGTCAACCACAACGCGATCAAGCCGGCGGTGCTCCTGCAGGTCAAAGACGGCAAATTCGCCTACGTGGCCACGGTCAACCCCTAGACCGACGGAGGCGACATGGGCGCGCTACTGTGTTCGGCCCTGGCCCTGGCTCTGTTGCTGGCTCCTCCGGCCGCCTCGGCCGCCGAGGTGATCAAGATCGGCGGCCCGGCGGTGGAGGGGATGTTCCTCACCACCCACTTCGACGAGGAGGGGGTGACCACCCCGGCGGGCCGGCGCTACGCGGCCGAGTACCGCCGTAAGTTCGCCAAGGCCCCCGACGCCCTGTGGGCCCTGGGTTACGACGCCTACAACGTGGTCCTAGACGCCATCGCCACCATCAAGCAAGGCCGCTTCAAATACGTGACCACGGTGAAGCCGTGATCCGGCCCTGTTCATCCCTCCCGCTGGAGTAGCACAGCATGGACGCCGCCCAGCTCACCCAGCAGATGATAAACGGCCTGACCCTGGGCAGCCTCTACGCCCTGATCGCCATCGGCTACACCATGGTCTACGGCATCCTGCGCCTGATCAACTTCGCCCACGGCGACGTGCTCATGGTGGGCTGCTACTTCGCCTGGTTCGGGGCGGTGCAGTTCGGCCTGCCTTGGTGGGTGGCCCTGATGGGCTCCATGGCCCTCACCGCCGCCCTGGGGGTGCTCATCGACCAGGGGGCCTACCGCCCCCTGCGCCGCGCGCCGCGCATCAGCGCGCTCATCACCGCCATCGGGGTGAGCTTCTTCTTGGAGAACCTGGGCCTGGTGGTCTTCGGAAGCCGGCCCAAGGCCTTTGCCCGCCCGGAGATCTTCAACCACATCTACCAGTGGGGCGAGGTGCGGGTGCTCTCGCTGTCCATCTGGGTGCCCATCCTCACGGCGGTGATCCTGGCCGGGCTGTTGTTGTTCATCCACCGCACCCGCACGGGCATGGCCATGCGGGCCCTCAGCCGCGACCTGGTCACGGTGCAGCTCATGGGCATCGACCCCAACCGCATCGTGGCCGCCACCTTCGCCTTGGGCAGCGCCCTGGCCGCAGCCGGCGGCGTCTTCTGGGCCATGAAATACCCCCAGATCAATCCGCTCATGGGCGTGCTGCCCGGACTCAAGGCCTTCGTGGCCGCGGTGCTGGGCGGCATCGGCAACGTCACCGGGGCCATGCTGGGCGGGCTCCTGTTGGGCATGACCGAGATAATGCTGGTGGCGCTGCTCCCGGAGCTGGCCGGCTACCGCGACGCTCTGGCCTTCATTCTGCTCATCGCCATCCTCATCTTCCGGCCGTCCGGCATAATGGGCCAGGAGCTGCCCGAGTGAACCTCAGGGACCTGCTGAAGCCGGGGCCCCTGCCGCCCGCCATTCAGAGCCGGCGGCGCGACACCCTGCTGACCATCGGAGCCTGTGTGCTCACCGCCGTGGGGCTGTGGCTGCTTCAGGCCCACACTTCGGGCTACGTGGTGCATATGGCCTGCGTGGGAGCCCTGTTCGCCACCCTGGCGGTGAGCTACAACCTGATCAACGGGGTCACCGGCCAGTTTTCCCTAGAGCCCAACGCCTTCGTGGCCTGCGGGGCATACGTCACCGCCCTGCTCACCCTGTCGCCGGCCGAAAAAGAGGCTTCCTTCATCCTGGAGCCTCTCATCTGGCCGTTGAGCGCCTTTTCCATCCCCCTGCTGCCCGCCCTGGTCATCGCCGGCCTGCTCACCGCGCTCATGGCCTTTTTCATGGGCTTCCCGGTCTTCCGGGTGCGGGGCGACTACCTGGCCATCGTCACCCTGGGCTTCGGCGAGGTGATTCGGGTGGTGGCCAACAACGCCCAGAGCGTGACCAACGGCCCCCTGGGGCTGAAGGGCATCCCCCACCTGACCAACCTGTGGTGGTCGTGGGGGCTGCTGGCGGTGTGCCTGTTTTGCATAGTGCGCCTGGTGCACTCCTCCTACGGCCGGGCCCTCAAGGCCATCCGCGAGGACGAGACCGCCGCCGAGGCCATGGGCATCAACGCCTTTTGGCACAAGATGCTGGCCTTCACCCTGAGCGCCTTTTTCGAGGGCGTGGCCGGCGGGCTGCTGGCCCATCTCATCACCACCATCAGCCCCAGCCTGTTCACCTTCTTCCTCACCTTCAACCTGCTTATCATCATCGTGGTGGGCGGCCTGGGCTCCACCACCGGGGCGGTGCTGGCCGCCTTTTTGTTCACCTTCGGCGGGGAGTGGCTGCGGGTGGTGGAGGAGCCCACGCGGCTGTTGGGCTGGGACATCCCGGGCATCCCCGGCATGCGCATGGTCATCTTCAGCCTGATCCTGGTGGGGGTTATGATCTTCCTGCGGCGGGGCATCCTTGGCCGCCACGATTTCACCTGGCGCTGGATCATCGCCGTGCTGGGGCGGGGGAGAACCCGCTCATGAGCGGCCTCCTCCTGCAGGCAACGGACCTCACGGTGCGCTTCGGCGGGCTGACCGCGGTGGACGCGGTCCGGATCGGCATTCCCCCGGGCCAACTGGCCGGGCTCATCGGTCCCAACGGGGCGGGCAAGACCACCTGCTTCAATCTGTTCACCGGGCGCATCCGTCCCAGCGGGGGGAAGCTCGAGTTCGCCGGGCGCCCCATCGTGGGCCTCAGGCCCAGCCGCATCAATCAGATGGGCATGGCCCGCACCTTCCAGAACATCCGCCTGTTCGGCGAGTTGAGCGTGTTGGAAAACGTGCTGGTGGGCTTCCACGGCGGGCTCAAGAGCAATTTCCTCTCGGCCATCCTGCGCCTGCCGGGCTATGTGGCTCAAGAGCGGCGCATGCACCGGCGAGCCGGGGAGATCCTGGAGCTGGTGGGGCTCACCCGCCTGCGCGACGAGCCGGCCGGCAGCCTGGCCTACGGCCAGCAGCGCCTGTTGGAGATCGCCCGGGCCCTGGCCACCGGGCCTCGGCTGCTGCTTCTTGACGAGCCGGCGGCGGGCATGAACCCCCAGGAAACCGCCGGCCTGGCCAGCCTGGTGCGCCGTTTGCGCGATGAACTGGGCATCACCGTGCTGCTCATAGAGCACGACATGCGCTTCGTTATGAAACTGTGCGAACACCTGACCGTGCTGGACCACGGCCGGGTAATCGCCCGGGGAACGCCGCAACAGGTGCAGAGCGACCCGGCGGTGATCCAGGCCTACTTGGGGGCAGGCGAACCGGAAGGCATTGACGATGACCGCGCCACCGATGCTTGAAGTCAACGGCCTGACCGTGCGCTACGGGGGCATCACCGCCATCAGGTCGGTGGATATCAAGGTGCGGCGCGGCGAGATCGTCACCCTGGTGGGAGCCAACGGGGCGGGCAAGTCCACCCTGCTGGGGGCCATCAGCGGGCTCATCAAACCGGCGGCGGGCTCCATCGTCTACCAGGGAAAAGAGGTGGCCGGGGTCCAGGCCCACCGCTTGTCGCGGCAGGGGCTGATCTTGGTGCCCGAGGGCCGCCGCATCTTTATCAACCTCAGCGTCCGGGAGAACCTCATCCTGGGCGGCTACTTCCGGAGCCGCGACGCCGAGTTCGGCAGGGACCTGGAGCGGGTCTTGGCCACCTTCCCCCGTCTGGCCGAGCGGGCGGGACAGCCGGCGGGCACCCTCAGCGGCGGCGAGCGTCAGATGTTGGCCCTGGGCCGCGGGCTCATGGGCCGGCCCAAGTTGATGATGCTCGACGAACCCTCCCTGGGCCTGGCCCCCCTGCTGGTGGCCGAGGTGTTCAAGGTGATCCGGCGCATCCACAAGCAAGGGGTCACCGTGCTGCTGGTGGAGCAGAACGCCGCCGCCGCCCTGGGCATCGCCGACCGGGCCTATGTGCTGGAGACCGGCCGGGTGGTGCTCTCGGGCCCGGGCCGGGAGCTGGCCGCCGACGGCCGGGTGCAGCGGGCCTACCTGGGCATGGAATAGGGGCTGCCCCCGCCGGGGGCTTTCGCCGCAGACACCCCACATCCGAAAAGAACGGGCGGCGCGCCCAGGGATTGGAAATATCCCCGGCCGCCATCCTCTGGCGCGCCGCCTATTGGGCAAGGCTCGCGATCTTCCGAAGGCCCGGCGGCAGCGAAAAAAC
>Ga0180009_10003022_pt1 | contig 19436 bp, 13 predicted proteins | sample OS_PC_MetaG_FD_123537 | JGI IMG/M metagenome (GOLD analysis project Ga0180009, IMG submission 123537) | Groundwater microbial communities from the Aspo Hard Rock Laboratory (HRL) deep subsurface site, Sweden - OS_PC_MetaG | ecosystem: Environmental > Aquatic > Deep subsurface > Groundwater...
GGCTTTTGACCTATGAAGCCACAAAAGACCTTGCCACGGAAAAAAGAGTGATTGAGGGCTGGGCCGGAAAAGTTGAAATTGAAGGAATTAAAGGGAAAAAAATTACCGTTGTTCCCATATTACGTGCCGGGCTTGGAATGATGGACGGTGTGTTTGACCTGATACCCTCTGCCAAAGTCAGTGTTGTCGGTTTTTACAGAAATGAAAAGACATTGGAACCGGTACAGTATTATGTTAAAACAGCCAGTTCCATGGAAGAACGGATTGCCTTGATTCTTGACCCCATGCTGGCCACCGGCGGAACCCTTATTGCCACCATTGACCTTTTAAAAGAAGCAGGCTGTAAAATCATAAAAGGCCTTTTTCTGGTAGCAGCACCTGAAGGGATTGCCAGAGTAGAAAAAAAGCATCCGGATGTGGATATTTATGTGGCAAGCGTTGATGAGTGTCTCAATGACGTCGGTTATATATTGCCGGGCCTTGGGGATGCCGGCGATAAAATTTTTGGTACCAAATAACCCATCCTTTTTTCCAGCCTACTGGAAGATAATATGCCTGGCATGTCATCTTCCAGTAGGGTTGCAGTCATTTCATGCCTTTCCCCTGCTGTAACTGCACTCTTATCTGCCAGCATTGTAAAACAGAGAATTCAGAAAAGACATTCCCAGAAAGTGGTGCTTGCCATCAAGGGTGTTGTGCTGATCTCGGCGTTTTGAAATTGTATTTAATTGTCTTGATTAAAATGTGCCATGGATCCTGCAAGGTGTCCAACCCATATGTTGATAAAGGGTTCAAATTCGGCCATGCCCTTTAGCACGGGAATACATTCAACCCCTGCTTTTGTAAGGATGGATTTCCATGAATCCTCTTCTTTGCCGGCCATATCATTAATCGCATGATCACCGGCAACTGACATAAAGGGCATTAGATATGCTTTTTTTATTTTGTTTTTATGCAGTAATTCCTGGATCAGGTCGATTTCAGGATAACCTTCAACCGTTCCAATGAATATGTTGGGATCTTTTAGCTGCAGTTGAAACATCAGGGCAGCATAGAATGCATTGGCCGGATGATATGGGATGTAAAAGCCCAGCGGACCTCTGTATTTGGATAAACCGATTTCACTTTTTTATCGATGTTATCAAAAGAAATCTGGGCAGACGGTATACTTGATCCAAAGGCAATCAAAAGGATGCCCACTTTCTTTTCCTGTTTTTTACCATGCCCTCCAGCAGCATAACAGGAGGATGCAAACAAAATCAAACTTGCCAGCGTGATAATTCCTAACCATTTTCTTTTTTTCATTTCTTCTCCTAAACTAAATGCAATTAATAATTTTGGATGCTTGTCAAGATAAATCATAGAATAAGAAAAAAGAGCTGGATCACTTCAGTCGCAAATTGATATACTTAAAGGTCAGAATACGTTAATGCATCTCAGATATGGTTGAAATAAATTATGGTAAAAAAGCATTCCAAATTATGTCCGGGGTTCCACCCGCTGATTCAAAAATGGTTTTCCCAGAAGTTCAAGCAGGCGACGGATATTCAGGATCAAGCGTGGCCGCTTATTGCCAAAGGCAATAATGTTCTGATTACAGCACCTACAGGCAGTGGTAAAACCCTTACTGCTTTTTTATGGAGTATTAATCAACTGGTATCCGGTGGCCTGCTTTCCGGCCAAACCAGTGTTCTTTATATCTCACCGTTGAAAGCATTGAATAATGATATCCAAAGAAATTTAATCCAGCCCCTGAACGAAATCCAACAGATTTTTAAGGAAAAAGGGGAGGTTTTTCCTGATATCCGGGTGTTGACACGCAGTGGAGACACACCTCAGGAAGATCGAAGAAAGATGCTGCGTCATCCACCGGAGATATTGATCACAACACCGGAAAGCCTTAACTTGATGCTCAGTTCTCGAACAGGCAAAGAGATGCTGTACCATTTATCAACAGTGATCATGGATGAGATTCATGCGGTTCTGGGTAATAAGCGCGGCGTTCATTTAATTACAGCTGTGGATCGGCTGGTAAGGCTGTCAGGAGAATTTCAGCGAATCTCTTTGTCTGCTACGCTTAAAGATTTAAATGCAGTGGCAAGCTTTGTGGGCGGGTTTAAAATAAAGGGAAGCATTATGGACCCCAAATTTGAAGCCCGTCCTGTTCAAATTATAGAATCAAGCAGTCAAAAAAAGTATCGCATAGCGGTCAGGTTTCCTAAACATGAGGAGGCGCCGGTTGAATCCACCATATGGGATACTCTGGCGGATGAGTTTAAAGATATCCTGGAAAAAAACCGTTCAACTCTTTTTTTTACCAACAGCCGCAGGCTTTGTGAGAAGATGACCTTTAAGATTAACAGCCGGGCAGGTCAGCCATTGGCATACTCTCATCATGGATCGCTTTCCAGGGAATTGCGTCAGAATGTTGAACAGAATCTAAAAAATGGTACGCTTCGAGCCATAGTGGCGACAAGTTCTCTAGAGATGGGGATTGATATAGGGAATCTGGACGAGGTGATTTTGATTCAATCACCATCTTCAGTTTCATCTGCCATTCAAAGGGTTGGCAGAGCAGGTCATTCTGTGAATGTTCATAGTCGTGGCACCATCTATTCACCACATCCCCAGGATTTAATTTCAGCAGCGGTTCTGGCCAAGGCCATAGATGATAAAAACATTGAACCCATTATTTCTGTGGAATGTCCATTGGATGTACTGGCACAAATCCTGATTTCCATGACAGGGTTGGAAATCTGGGATATGGATGAACTTTTTGCCCAATTAAGAACCAGTTATCCCTATCGAAATTTATCCAGAGAACACTATGATCTTGTCTTGAATATGCTGGCAGGACGTTATGCAGACAGCCGTATCCGGGAATTAAAACCCAGGGTATCCATTGACCGTCTGGACAACACGGTCCAGGCAAAAAAAGGGGCGTTATTGGCACTTTATATGTCTGGCGGCACTATTCCGGATCGGGGTTATTTTCAACTGCGTCATCATGAAACCAATGCAAGGATCGGCGAACTGGACGAAGAATATGTCTGGGAAGCTAAAATTGGTCAGATCTCAACCATTGGTACACAAAACTGGAAAATCACTAAAATCACCCATAATGATGTATTTGCAGTACCTGTCGGCAGTCAACAAATGGACGCGCCCTTCTGGATTGCAGAAGGATTTAACCGGGATTCTCATTTTTCAAATCAGACCCTTGAATTTCTTGAGAATGCTAATCACCGTCTTAAGGAACCTGAATTTGAAAAGGAACTGGAAAGCATTTTTCATCTGGATGAAAATGCTGCAAGGGAATTGATACGGTTTTTAAAGGGGCAAAAAGAAGATACAGGATCTGACCTTCCCCACCGGCATCACATTTTGCTTGAATATGTTCGTTCAGGTCCGGATGGAAGTCCTGGTTCCATGCTGGTGCTCCATACCTTATGGGGAGGGCAGCTGAATCGACCCTATGCTTTTGCTTTGGAAGCAGCCTGGGAAGAAAAATTTGGAGAAATCCCGGAAGTGTTCCCGGGAAATGATGCCATTGTGATCCAGTTACCCCATAAGATTGAACCGGAAGAAATTTTGTCCTTTGTTACTTCAACAAATGTTGAAAGCTTATTAAAACGGCAATTGGAAAAATCCGGGTTTTTCTCTGCCCGTTTCAGGGAATGTTCAGGGAGAGCCCTGCTGGTGATACGAAATAAAATCAATCAGAGAATGCCCCTTTGGATGACCCGGCTTAAATCCAAGAAACTGCTGGAAAATATTATATCCTATGAAGATTTCCCTATCTTGCTGGAAACCTGGCGAACCTGCCTGCAGGATGAGTTTGATCTTTCTGAATTGACCCTGCGTTTAAATGAAATGGAATCCGGTGTGATTGGATGGTCCCAATCCTTTACGTCAAGACCAAGCCCCTTTGCTGCCGGCATGGCATGGAACCAGATCAACCAGTATATGTACCAGGATGATCAGGGTGCTTCCAACATATCATCTCTGGGGGATAATTGGGTGCAGGACCTTCTTTTTTCGCCCAATTTACGTCCTGCAATTTCAAAAGAGCTGATACTGTCTTTTGAGAAAAAGTGTCAACGATTTGAGCCGGGATATGCGCCTCAATCTTCTATTGATTTGTTGGATTGGGTAAAAGAAAGAATTGCCATCCCTGAAAATGAATGGGAGATCCTTGTTTTACAGATTAAAAAAAACAGCAACGGAAAAGACATTCTGGATGAAATTGAAGAAAAGCTTGTAAGGGTTCAATCAGAAAATATTGAAATGGATTTAATCGTTTCAATGGAAATGGTTTCAAAGATTGTATCTTCATTTTTGGGGAACAAAAATTATTCAGTCCAAAGCCTTGATCATAAAATTGATCATAAAATTGCACTGGAATCAGACAATGGCCAGGGCGATGAAGAGAAAGAGTTATCTGTAATTCTTGGGCAATGGCTTCAATTTTATGGGCCAAGATCCATTGAGTTTATCCAAACCCGGTTGGGAATTGAGTCACACATTTTAAACCAAGCCATTGAAGATTTAATTGAAAACCGGCAAATTATCAGCGGCAGGCTTGTAAAAAATGGTCCTGACCGGGATTTATGCGATAGTGAAAATTTTGAAATCCTGATGCGGCTTTCACGATCCAGGGCAATACCGGATTTTAATGCCCTGGGGATAGAACATTTACCGCATTTTTTGGCGCATATCCAAGGTTTAACCAGGAAGCGTGAGGGAATTGGTGATTTGTTTGAGAGCCTGGAACAACTAGTGTGCCTGCCGCTTCCTGCAGAGACCTGGGAAGCTGATATCCTGCCGGCAAGGCTTTCTCCTTACCAACCGTCCTTTTTAGATACCATACTGCAGGAAGGCGATTTGCACTGGTATGGAACAGATAAAAAAAAGGTAACATTCTGCTTTCAGTCTGATCTTGATTTTCTTGGGCGCTCTTTGGATGAAAAGAATCATGACGACAAACAGATCTCTATGGATGGGAATTCCTCCCAAAGCGGTTTGCTTGAAAAATTTTTTGACTCCCAAGATGCACGATATGATTTTACACGGCTGCTTAACCTGACTGAATTAAGTTCTGGTCAACTATCAAAAAAAATATGGAACCAGGTCTGGCAGGGCAAATTATCCAATGAAATGTTTTCAGCACTCAGAAAAGGAATTGAAACAAAATATAAACCACCTGAAATGCCAAAGCCGGAAGCCGTCTCCAGAATGGGCAGACGGCAGGCGGTAAGAAAAAGAAACTTTTCTCATTGGAAAGGCTCCCTGCCATTGGCAGGGTATTGGTTTGCACCACGGATGCCGGAAGTGCCTGAGGACTTATTGGAAAGAGAAGAAATCAATAAAGATCGGGTAAGATTATTGTTGGATCGATATGGGATTTTGTTCCGGGAGCTGTTACTTAAGGAAAGCCCCCAGTTTCGGTGGTTAAACCTATTCAGGTCGTTAAGGATCATGGAAATGACCGGTGAAATTTTAGCGGGCCATTTTTTCAAGGACATCCCCGGTCCTCAATTTATGTCACAAAAAGCATTTAGAATTTTACAAACCAAATTTTCAGACGATGGGATTTATTTTATGAATGCAATCGACCCGGCTTCGGTTTGCGGACTGCCTATTCCAGCTGTTAAAAAAAAATTCCCCAAGCGATTATCAAATACTTATCTGGTATTTAAAGGGCCGACGGTAATGCTCGTGTGTCATAAGAATGGCAAAGAACTTTTAATTCATGCCAAACCGGATGATGATCTTATTGTTGAATATCTGGCACCGTTAAAGCATCTTTTGTATCGTCAATTTATGCCGTTAAAAAATATTTCCATTGAAACCATTAATGGGGAACCAGCTGATAAAAGCGAATATTTATCAAGTTTAAAAACACTTTTTAATGTGCTGCCGGAATTTAAAAAAGTGACGTTGTACAGAAAACTGGACTAAAAAGGGAATCTGCTTCTTACACCTTGTGTATCAGGCGTGCTCACTTCTGCCGGAATTCTTTGGAAGACATCTGATGTGGCACAACAGCCAGGATGGCATCATAATGGGGAACAGCAGGTTCTCTATCATTTAAATACAAGCACCGGCCCGGGGTTCAGACCGGTGCTTTGTTCCTCAATCCGTCAACGTCGCTTTAGAAGCAATGTCTTCGGGCAGATCAATATTGTATTTTTTCAATTGGGTTCTGCTGAATAACAGGTTGCCTTTTTCACCATACCTGACTTGAATTTTACTGGGTTGCGTTCCCTTGAGTATCTCAATGGCCATTTCTGCGGCTGCTTGTCCCTGGGTTTTTCCAAAAAGTGTCAGGCCGCCGATGGCCTTTCCCGGACCCACAGCAAAATCCCAGAAAGCAAAGGGGGGAATAGGCGTATTCTTTGATGTCCAGTTCAGGACTTTTTCCGCATCTATATGGGTGTTGGTTTTGTCCACAATTGTATGGTACAATCCTATCACCATGGCATCATATCCTTCATTTTTACAATTTAGTACGGTTTCCTGCCAGGTTTCCCAGGACCCGATCAGTTTCAAATGAATGTCGATGTCACTGATTTTCATCTCTTCCTTCCCATTGAACACCTCGCTTAAAACGACCTTGGAGGTCGTTCCGGAATCAAATAAAATAAGCACTTTTTTTAATTCCAGAAGCTTATCCATTTCAACAATAGATCTTTTCAGCAATGGCCTTTCAAGAACACCTGTCATGTTGACGGCGGAAAAGATGTCATACGCCCTGGGATTGTTGTTGATCCCCAGAAATACAACCGGAGTTTTTTCCTTGGCAAACCTGGCGCTTAAATATTTCAAGGCATTATCATCGCCAAGAAAAACAAGTGCCGGTTTTTTTTCAAGATAGTATTCCCACGCTTTTTGCGCACTTTTTTCGTACTCTGATTGAGGAATTCGTTTGGTATCCATTTCAAAGGTAAAAAATTCGTAATCTCCTTTCATCCCTTCCCTAATGCCCTGGATATAACTTTTGTCCCACGGGTATTCAGCATGGTAGCTTTCAATGATCAGGATGGATGTGCTTGCGGACAGTGCGACACTGCCGGATAAAATCAGAAACCCGGCAACCAGCATAATTATACATTGAACCTTTTTCATGGCACCTTCTCCTTTCATGAAGTGATACTGAGTTAATCAAGACCTGAGGTCTGTTTTTCAAAATACTGTGTTTTGCATGCGTCACAATACCAGTTTTTTTTATCCGCCAGGAACAGATTTTTTTCATGGCTTTCAAACAATTGAACGTCAAATTGTTTGAAACAGGTATGACACCTGACTTTATAGGTGTTGATGTCTTCAGTCATTATGTCTTAAGGCTGATCAGTTCAGCCCGCCTCCTCTTTTTTAGATTTTTTATGGAATCGGCGCAAACCCCAATTGTTCTATCATATCAAGATCTTCCTGGAGCTGATTTCCTTTGGTTGTTAAATAATTACCCGTCATTATACCATTGGCACCGGCCTGGAATATAAGTGGATGATAACGTGTAATCCCTTTTTCCCTTAAGTAATTTAGATCCTCATCATCTAAAATACCCAATGATGCACAATAAGACATCTCTGTTGAGATTTGTCTCAACCCGGCAGATTGTCAATCAAAGAAAATTTTAAAAAAGCATCCTTATTGTTGGCCTTCATATTTCAGGCATCACAATCACAAAATTAACCATATGGGCTTGAACTACCCATTTGTTTGATCAATGATTGAAATAAAAGAATCCATATGCTATAAATTTTGTCGTTTAAATCCTTAGATCCTTTAAACAGGATTATTGGATTTTAAAATAAAAATTTAAACAAATGTTTTCCATTGAGGGAATCCGGTAAAAATCCGGAGCGGACCCGCCGCTGTAAGTGGGGACGAAAACCGCCTCAAGTCACTGTGTTGCAGGTTTACAGAACGTAGCAACATGGGAAGACGCGGTGAGTAGATTGATCCACAAGCCAGAATATCTTATGGAATACATGGATAAAACTTCTCGGAGAGACGGTAAATCCCCGGGCTGATAATTTGTCGGCTTGAGGATTTCTTGTCGACAGGGAGGTTTATTTAAATGAATGCATATCACTTGTTCCTGGTTCTCTTATTCATCTACATTTCCTTTTTAGTTCTAACAGGAATTTACTTTAACAAAAAACAAAAGACTCAAACCGATTTCTGGCTGGCAGGAAAATCAGCTGGCTTTTTGTCCCTTGGATTTTCTGCAGCAGCTTCCTGGCTGACAGCAGGGGCACTTTTAGCTGTAATCGGGTTTTATATTCTTTTAGGGATGGGGTCCATTTGGGGATTTGTTGCACCCAATATTTTGGCGCTGTTCATCATTGCTTTTTTCGTTAAAAAAATCAAAACATTGCCTGCCATTACCCAACCTGAACTTCTGGAACTCAGGTATGGAAATTTTCTAAGATTGCCTGTTGCCCTTATTATCACTGTGGTAATGATTCTTTTCGCAGTGGCGGATATCAAAGGTTTTGCCATGGTTCTTGAAATTTTCTATGGTATCAGTCCCTTATACTCAGCATTAATCGTTGGGCTTGCTGTTGCCGTTTATGTAACCTTGGGTGGGCTGTCTGCTGTTATCGCAACTGATGTGGTCCAGTTTATCTGCCTCTCTCTTTTTATCCTGGCCATGACAGTTGTTGTGATGTCAGGCGCCGGCAATACCGTCGACATGTCCTGGACTCAGCTTTTATCCACAGCACCCGAAGGTTGGTGGAATCCTGCTTCAATCGGACTGCCCATGATACTTATTTTTGTCTTGGCTATCGTTCCCGGCTGGATCGCAGAGCAGGATCCCTGGCAGAGAGTCTGGGCTGCCAAAGATAATAACTCGGCCCGAAACGGTATGTTTTTAGGTTCATTACTAGTCGCACTTGTGTTTGGCGGGTGTGCGCTCATTGCTCTTGGATTAAATGTCATTTATCCTGAAATCGCAAAAATGGGCTTTCCCATGGGAATGGCAAAAGCCGAACCTGCGCTTTTAACTTTTATAATGGACAGTGAGTTTTCAAATATCACACTTGCCTTGTGTGCAGTTGCCCTTGCAACAGCTGCCATGTCCTGTACAGATACCTTTGCTGCATCCGGTGCCTCCTGCATTTCCAGGGATATTTTTCAACGATACCTGGTTAAAAATGCCAGCCTGACACAGATTCGGCTGGTAAACAGATTCAGCGTTCTTTTAATTGTTCTTTTGGCAACCCTGGGTTCCTTTTTTATCAACAGCATTATTGACGCCATACACATCGCCACTTTTATTGCTTCTGCATCTTACTTTTTTGTACTCATGGGCGGACTTTATTGGAAACGAGCCACAGGTCCCGGAGCAATTGCCTCGCTTTGGACAGGATTTACAATTCAGGTGGGACTGGTTGTCTTTGATTTAATTAAAACTCCCCCCATGGCACCCCCTTTTCTGGAAAGCATTCATCCGATATTCATGGGGCACGGTGTTATTCTTGCCATGGCGATTTCAGGTGCTGTGTTTGCCGGCGTTTCTCTGGCAACAGAACCCAGTAAAAAAGAGCAATTGGCACCTTTTTTTAAAGATGAAACTGAAGATTTTACCTTTGACAAAAGTGAGGATTCAGGCATTATAAAAGCGCTTTCATAATTGGTTAACTAACTTCTCATTGGCACAGAACAGGCTAAGCGATGTCTCTTGGTTTTAAAAAAAATGATCCGGCCCAGACAGGTTTTCAATTTCTTGAAGACCTGTCCACGGCCTATTGGTATTCCCAGGTATTGTTTACAGCTATTGAGCTTGAACTATTCCGGTATTTGGAAAATGGCTCATCCTCAGTTGAAGACCTTGCAATTGCTGCTGCTTGCAAACCAGAAGAACTGCTTCGATTATTAAAGGCCATGGAACGTATGGGGCTTGTAATGAATCAAAACGGTAACTTTTATAATACCCAGGTGGCAGCCCTTTACCTGGTGCCTGATAAAAAAGATTTTATGGGCGATTTTTTCCTTTACCGGCAATACATGATTCCCCAATGGAAAAGCCTGACCCAGAAAATATTAACCCCCTCAAAAAAACAAGACAAGCCCCCAGAGTCTGAACTTACCTATGCAAAAAGAAATCTTCGATATGTGGCAGCCATGGATACCCTTGTTAAACAAAAAGCCATAGAAATCGCCAGGCTTTTAAAAAATGAAAATATCTCCGGTCCCATTTTGGATATCGGCGGCGGAGCCGGCAGCTTGATCCGAACCATACAGGGATCAACAAAGAATAAAGCCACATTGCTTGATATCCCTGAAGTCATTGAGGCGGCTCAAGAAATTTATCCTGATGATAATGACTGGCAAGGTATTCGTCTTATAGCCGGAGACTTCCGGACCCATGAGTTTAAAGAACGCTTTGGTTTGATTTGTTTGAGCAATTTCCTACATGCCTATGGACCCAGTGAGGCAAAGGAGTTATTTTTTAAATCCATTTCTCTTTTAGACCCAAACGGACTGGTCTTAATTCATGATTATTTTCCGGATCGGAAAGGAACAGTTCCCCAGAAAGGGGCACTTTATGACTTAAGCATGATGTTAAACACCTATAATGGTGTATGCCATGATTCAAAAACAATCATTGCCTGGTTCAAAGAAGCCGGTTTTAATACGATTGCCGTAAAGGATCTTTCAACCGATACTGCCGTAATCATGGCCCGCAAAAAAGGCGCCATTGCCCTGAACATGAATCCTTTGCAAGAATTTGCACTCGACCTGAACATTGATGGAATGGTGCCCATAGCACCTGGTGATATTGTTACCGTCCCCTGGGCCAGGGAAAAATGCAGGTTTGGATGTGAACGATTTGAAAAAGGGTTGCAGTGCCCGCCACACGGCATGAATCATGAAAAAACACGACAAGTGTTGGATTCATATGCTAAAGCCTTTTTAGTCAAGGGAACACCGCCGGGAAAAGATTTTCACAACACATTGCTCTCTCTTGAAAAAAAAGCTTTTCTTGAGGGGTTTCACAAAGCATTTGTATTTGGCGCAGGTCCCTGCCTTGTCTGCCCACAATGCCCTGAAGACGGTAAATGCAAATTCCCCCATCTTGCCCGACCTTCCATGGAAGGATCCGGCATTGATGTTTATACAACTGCATCCAATGCAGGGATGCCTTTAACACCGGTAAAAGAAAAAAGTCAGTATGTAACCTATATTGGACTGCTTCTGGTGGAGTAATGAATATGAAATTGTTATTGGTACAGGTTCCCACCTCCCATTTAGGGGCCGGTGAAAAAGTTTATCCTTTGGGCCTATCCAGACTTTCTGCCCTGGTGCCCAAGACCATTGAAAAAAAAGCGCTGGATATGAACCTGTGTTTAGATCCCTGGCATGAACTCAAACAGGTTCTGGATATCTATACTCCGGATGTGGTTGCCTTATCCTTTCGTAATCTCGACCCCCTTGCAGGGCACCAGACGTCGTATCTGCCATCCTTGAAAACTGCAGCACGCCTTGTAAGAATCATGGTGCCTCAAGCAAAAATCATCGCCGGTGGGCCTGCTTTTTCTTTATTTGCAAACCGCCTGATGACGGAAATCCCTCATATAGATGTAGGGTTACTGGGAGAGGGCGAGACGGTTTTTGAAATGCTGTTATCCCCATCCATTTTTCCAATTAAAATCCCTGGCGTAATCTGGCGGAATGGGGAAAATATTGTTACCAATCCCATGGGGCCCAAGCTATCTCTGGATGAGATCCCTGCTCCAGATACATTTTTATTTAATCCCAATGCGTATACGAAAGCCAATACCTATGTTGCCGCCATCGGGATTGAAGGAAAAAGAGGGTGCGATCTTAGGTGCGGATACTGTCTTTACCCTTTTTTAGGCGGAAGGAGCATGCGCCTTCGAAACCCGGAAAAAATCGCAGATGAAATACAACTGTTTCACAAAAACTATGGTATCCGCCTTTTTCATTTCACCGACAGTGTTGTGAACCGTCCCAAAGATCATTTTGAAGACGTTTGTAACGCCTTGATTAAAAGAAACCTTGATATTGGTTGGACTGGTTTTTTCAGGGAAGCCGGCCTGACACCTGAAACTCTTGATCTTGCAATTGATTCCGGGCTTGCCGCCATTTACTTTAGTGGGGATGCCCTTACAGACACTGGTTTAAAATTGCTGAATAAGCGGTTAACCATAAAACAAATTCTGGACGCGGCCAAATTAACAGCCCAACGCGAAATTTTAACCGTATGTCATTTTCTGGTAAACCTTCCGGGTGAAACAGATGAAAGTATCAAACAATCCTATGATACATTAAACAAGCTTTTGGATATCCATGGGCCTGCAGGGAACCTTGGGGCAGTCATATTCAACCATATCCGGCTTTACCCAGGTGCGGCCATAACCCGAAAACTGATCCAATCGGGTTGGCTGGACCCCAATACTGATTTCCTTTATCCTGTCTATCATAATCCATCTAAATACAGCCATATCCTGCATGAGTTTGAAGTGTACTGTCATACTGCCGGTGTATTTTCAAGACTTGGAATATCTGCTGGGGGTGAAAAAGGGATATCATGAAGACCCTTGTCCTGGAACATCCGAGAATTGCTTCCAAAAAACGATTTAATGATATTGCCAATACGCCTTTATGGTCATGCCTCATGGGTGGATATGCTGCTGCCGCACTTGAATGCAATGGGTTTCATACTACATTTCTTGATCATGCCTTGCCTGGTGCTTTGTTTGATCAGACAAAAAAAAAGATCCTTACCCTTAACCCGGATCTTTTATGTATAAACACCGTTTATTTCTGGGAGCACACACCCGTTTTTTTTGAGTTTTTATCAGACCTGAAATCTTCTGGGTTTAAAGGCCATATTAACCTATTTGGTTTTTTCCCAAGTCTTGTGTACCGGCAACTTCTAAAAGCAAATGATCAGATTGACTCCATTGCTGTGGGAGAGTTTGAGCACACCTTACCAGAATTGGCAGCATCGCTTGAAAACGGAACCTCTCTGGAAACCATTGAAGGGCTGGCTTTAAAATCATGTCTTATTGATAATATAAGCCGTATGAGATCCCCTGAAAAACATCCGGATATTTTTGCCTTTCCCCAAAGAAAGCGTCTTGACGGGACGGTTACCATACTTGGAAGCCGAGGTTGCTACAACCATTGCAGCTTCTGTCCGGTACCTTCATTTTACAATCAGGGAAGCCTTTGGCAAGGCAGATCCCCTCAAAATATAGCAGAAGAAATAAAAGAACTGGTTATGCAAGGGGTAACTCAGTTCTATTTTTGTGATCCCAACTTTATTGGCCCGGGAACAAAGGGAAAAAAACGAATTATCGAATTAATGGATCTGATAAAACCAATGAAAATCAAATTCGGTATGGAAACAAGACCTCAGGATCTTGATGATGAAATTCTTGAAAAATTAGTTGGTGCAGGATTTGAAAGTTTACTCATGGGGGTCGAAAGCGGCTCCACAACCGTTTTAAAGCAAATCGACAAAAGTTCAGGCCCGGTTCAATCCTCCAAAGCCATTGAATTATGCAGAAAACATGGCATCGAGCCGGAAATCGGATTTCTCATGTTCGTACCGGACAGCGGCTTATACGATCTTAGAGAAAACATGAATTTCTTAATGAAAAACAAGCTTCTGGACCACTTGGCACGGACGGCAAATCTATTAAGCCATACCCAGATAGTTCTTGCCGGCACATCCGGATATCATCGCTTTGAAAAAGAAAATCGGCTGAATACATCCGGCATTTTTGGATTTGAAGCAGAGGTTACGTTTTCAGATCCTGCTGTTGAATGGGTTACAAAACGTCTGACTTATGCCTGCCACACTATTTTAAAATCAATGTCAAACAGCCATTCCCCCATTTACTGGAAGAACGAAGACAATCACATCAGCCGTGCCGCCAATGAGTATCTTGTGCAACTGGGTTACAATCTTATTGATCAGGCAGAAAAAGATGCAAATAATTCACACAAAAAGAAGGATACCCATTGGAAAGAGGAAATTTTGACTGATATTAAATCCATACTTAAAATCAAATGAAGATCCCCTGTTCTTTTCTTGCACGGTTTTGTGCCGGTGCCGTTCTGGATGAAGTGCCGCGGTATCCGGAAATCTTGTCCTGTCTTCAAACTCTGATGGATAAGGATCGCCGGATGGGTCTGTTTATATTGACAGAACCGCCCAGGAAACAAAAACATATCTTAAAAATTTACCGATACTCACCAGTAAAAGAAATAAAACAAAATTAAGCCTCAGGATTCCTGCAGCAACAGTCAACGGGTCGCCAATAACCGGAACCCATGCAAACAAAAGGCTGAAAACCCCGTATGTTTTAAACCGATTTTCAGCCTTTTCAATTTCTCTGGGTGATATTCCAAGAACCTTATCAAGAAGTAACCGGCTGCCCCAAAACCCCAGGCCATAGTTTACAACAGATCCCAGTACATTACCGGATGTGGCCACACCAATTGTTACAACCACACTAAAGTCATGGGACAAAAGATATCCTAAAACCACTTCAGAACTAAAGGGAAGAATGGTGGCTGCAAGAAATGAGGCCAGGAACAGACCCCAATAGCCGTATTCAGCCAGGATCTCCATCTATTCTATTCAAACAATTTAAACAGGGCCTGGGTTCCGTTATCTTCACACCCCATTTCTACCATTTTTTTATACAGGGACAAGGTGAGGTCAAGTCCCGGGGTTTCAAGCCCCAGACGGCGTGAAGAGGTGCTGGCAATAGTCATATCTTTTATGAAATGTTTGATATAAAAACCAGGATCAAAGTTGCCTGCGATCATCCGGGGGCCTAAATTATTCAATGTCCATGATCCTGCAGCGCCCGCTCCAATGCTTTTGAGAACGGTTTCAGGATCAAGACCTGCTTTTCTGGCATAGGCAAGAGACTCGCAGACAGCAACCACTCCTGCGGCAATGGCAATCTGGTTTGCCATTTTGGTATGCTGCCCTGAGCCTGGTTTTCCCTGGAGCACAATATTTTTACCCATTACTTCAAAAATTGGAAGGACGTTATCAAAGATCTTTTTATCCCCGCCAACCATTATGGAAAGCGTCGCGTTCTGTGCCCCGAGATCTCCACCCGACACCGGCGCATCAAGGGATTCAACCCCTGACAACTTTGCTTCTTCATAAATTTTTATCGCAAGATCAGGGCTTGATGTGGTCATATCGATCACAACAGCTCCTTTCTTTGCATGGTTTAAGATACCATTTTCACCCAGGTACACCTCTTCCACATCAGTGGGAAACCCGACAATGGTAATAATCACATCACATTTTGAACTCAGATCAGAGACACTGTCTTCCCAGACAGCGCCTTTTGAAATAATATGTTTTGCCTTCTCCTTTGTTCGGGTATAGACATGCAATTTATAGCCGGCACTTAAAATATGACCGGCCATGCTTTGGCCCATAACGCCCAATCCAATAAATCCTACAATGGTTTTCACAGGTTCAATGTTCATCAGTCAAGTCTCCCTAAAATTGATTTTTGCCCTATTAATGGCAGTTTTTTATAAATTAATCAATATTTGGAGACATTAACCATCAACAATTAACAGACAGGCTCGGTCAGGCTGCATCACCCTTGAACACCGGTGTAATCCCCCCCACTATGGGTTCATAATACCGGTATCCGGTTTTTTCCCCCAGCAATTCATCTATCTTCTTTTGAATGGCCTGACGTTCTTCTTTGTGCATCCATAAGTTCCAGTCTTCAAGATTGGCCCAGGTGCTGATGACCATATACTCCCCCTCGCAGTCCAGGCAGCTGAAGGCTTGACCGGTAATGTAGCCCGGCTGGGCTGTTGCCATGGACCTGAGCTTTACGATCATTGGTGCCAGTAAAGCTGCTGTTTTCTCATCGCGCACTGTTCGTTGAATAATAACGGAAACTGCCATAATACCCTCCTTTTTTGTAAATTAATAAAAAGAAAAAGAGGAATGCATTGTCAGGATGAATCTCAGTTCCCTGGAGAACGTATTTTAACACAATTGGAATCTATATTTAAATGAGGCCAGTAACTGAATTATCTAAATAGATACCATATTTCTTTCAGGTTTGTCAAAGCTTGAAAACCGTACTTTGAATGTAACAAAATCCATCCTGTTTCTGAATTCAAGTTGTACCTTCTATTTTGTTATGGTAGGCTTTTAAGTACAGATTTGGCAGACCATCTGTACCATAACTGAAGTAAGCGTTACGGTTACTCATATTATGGCTTGACAACTTGAGTGGAGGTCGGTTTTGAACACACCTATTTTCAATGACAGACCTGGTCAAAATATACGATCCACTTTTTTAAAGTCGGCCGTCTTTTTTTTCCTGATTCTGATGATATGCCAAAGTCAGGCTCTTGCAGGTGATTCTACCCATATTTTAATGATCAACTCCTATCATCAAAGTCTTGCCTGGGAACAAGATTTATTTTCAGGCCTACAGAAAGAACTGCAGCCTGAAAAAAATCATATAGACCTTCATGTTGAAAACATGGACACCAAAAGAATTCCATATACTGAGGATTACAGGGATAAACTGCTGGCAGTTTATCTTCATAAATATAAACATCTTAAAATAAAGCTCATCATTGTTTCAGATAACAATGCCTTTGATTTCATACGCCAATACAGAGATGCTCTCTTTCCAGGAATTCCGGTTGTTTTCTGCGGGGTTAATTTTTTTCAGGATCAACTGCTGGACGGGCTTTCCGGTTTCACAGGTATCGCAGAAACCGTTGATGCCAAAACCACACTTGAAATTGCCCTGTTATTGCATCCCAAAACAAGAAATGTCCTGATTATCAACGATTACCTGCCCACGGGAAAAGCATGGACAAACACCCTTCAAAAAGACCTTGCAGCATATGCCGGCAAGCTGAACATTTCCTATGCCGATGACCTGCCCATGGGCATTCTTCTGGAAACATTACGCAACCTATCCGACGACTATATCGTGATTTACGGTGTATTCTTCAGAGATCAATTGAACCGGTTCTATTCCCCCCAGGAGAGCACAAGTCTGATTACCCGGGCAAGCCCGGTTCCGGTATACGGTCTGCTGGACTTTTACCTGGGGCATGGCATTATTGGCGGAAATTTAATCTCAGGCCATTTTCAGGGTAAGGCTGCAGGATTGATTGCCAAAAAAATACTATCCGGCATCCCTCCTGAAAACATCCCGGTTTTGAGAAACAGATCCAACCAGTATATGTTTGATTACGAACAATTGGTCCGCTGGCAGATTAATGAAAAAAAATTACCCCTTGAGAGTATCATTATTAACAGACCCTTTTCCTTTTACAGAGAATATACAACATTTGTATGGCAGGTGGCCTTTTTTTTCGCAATCATGGGAATTGTCATCATTGCCCTGTCCATCAATATCAGGAGACGCAACCTGGCTGAGCAAAATTTAAAACGCCTGCACATTACCCTTGAACAAAAAGTAAAAAACCGAACCCGGGAGCTTCACAAAGCAATGGCATTTGCTGAGCAGACCAGCCAAAAACTCATGGTGTTAAGCGCGGAAATGCAGTCCATTCTGGACAATTCCCCCATTGGTATTGTTTTTGTCACCCAGGACAGATTAATCCGGCGGGTCAATCATGAAGTGGTCAAGATAAGCGGTTTTGGATATGATGAACTGATCGGGGGAAACACCCGGCGGTTCCATTTAACCGAGCAAGCCTATGAAGCCTTTGGGAATACCGCCTATCCCGTGTTGATGAACCAGGATACTTATGAGACAGATATCCAGTTTAAAAAAAAAGACGGCTCCCTTATCTGGTGCCATATGCGCGGCCGCCTGATATCTGAACAGGATGTGACTAAAGGGGTTATCTGGATCATCGAAAATATTTCCCAGCGCATGGCCGCAGAAAAAGAGAAACTTGCTTTTGTAAAGGAACTGGAACAGGCCAGGCGATACAAAAGCCTGAATGTGATGGCCGGCGCCATTGCCCATCACTACAACAATATTATGATGGCGGTTCAAGGAAACATCGAGCTGCTTCAACTGCTACTCCCTGATGATTCTGATAGTCATTCCCTGGTCTCCAATGCCTTGAGCTCTGCCAAGAAAGCGTCTCAAATCTCAAGGTCCATGCTGACCTATGTCGGCCAGGGTAACCTGGACAGGCAGATCACAGATCTTTCCACCCTCATCTTAGAGACAGAGGAACTTTTGCGTAACACCATTCGTGGCACCACGGACATGACGATTTGCCTTGATTCATCGCCCTTGTTCTGCTTCATTGATCCAGCCCAGATTAAAGAAGTGCTCCTTAACCTGATCCTTAATGCGGATGAATCCATTGAAGCTGCCAACGGCAGAATTTCAATCCGGACATTTCCCTCCTCTGCCCATGGAATTGATCATGCAACACCGTTTCGCAGCTCTGAGTTTCAAAAAGACGATTATGTCTGCTGTGAAATATCTGACAATGGCAGCGGCATAGACATAGAAATAGCTGACAAAATTCTTGAACCTTTTTTTTCAACCAAATTTACCGGCCGCGGCCTGGGATTATCCGTGGTTGCAGGGATTATTAAAGCCCATAACGGAACCATGGAGATTAAAAGCACGCCGAAAAAAGGGACACGCATAAGCATGCTGATTCCAGGCGCTCTTGTACAACCTCCAGCAAAAACCATTTCACATTCAAAAAAAGCGGATAAAAAAATACCCAAGTTTTCAGGTAATATTATTCTTGCCGACGATGACCTTCAGGTAAGGACTATTGGGCAACGGCTACTGGAAAAATTAGGGTTTAACGTGCTTCTGGCATCGGATGGCCAGGAGGCCATAGATCTTTTCAAAGAAAACCGGGAAACCATCCAGCTGATCATTCTAGATGTCACCATGCCCAACAAAAACGGCATAACCGCTCTTGAAGAGTTAAGACAGATGGAACCCTCCCTTAAAATCATCCTTTCAAGCGGGTATGGCCAGGATCAGATCGGACTGGGCAAAATAAAAGACCCGCCCGATGCTTTTATTCAAAAACCCTTTGAATTCAAGGATCTGATTGATATATTAACCGCTGTATTAAAAGATAACCTGTCAAAATAGAAAGGGATGATCTCCTATTTATCGAATTTTTCTATGCCATGGCCCATTCCAGCCTCGCGAGCCATGACAATGATTTTGGATCGATTGCTGATCTCCAGCTTCCCGAAAATATTGGTGATATGATTTCGAATGGTCTTGGGACTGACAAATAACTGCACGGCAATCTCATTATTGTTGATCCCCTGGGCGATAAGCTCCAACACTTGTTTTTCCCGGTGGGTCAAAAGAGAAAACTTTGAAAAAGTTTTTACCTTCTTTATCCCGTCTTTTTTAGAATCAATAAAATCAAGTATGGATTTTATAAACTTTTGCCAGGCTGGTTCTGAC
>Ga0180009_10003023_pt1 | contig 19434 bp, 18 predicted proteins | sample OS_PC_MetaG_FD_123537 | JGI IMG/M metagenome (GOLD analysis project Ga0180009, IMG submission 123537) | Groundwater microbial communities from the Aspo Hard Rock Laboratory (HRL) deep subsurface site, Sweden - OS_PC_MetaG | ecosystem: Environmental > Aquatic > Deep subsurface > Groundwater...
AGATGCTTTTTGTTTTTCGAATTCTTCGGGTGTATAACATATATAGTCCACATGCTTGGGAAAAGGGATTTCTTTGAGCAGCAGCGGCATACGCTTGAGAAATGAGATGTTGGCGAAATAATTTGAGATCACGACCACGTCGATATCGGATTCGGCGGCAGCCGTACCCGAAATCCTGGAACCGAAAATGATTACCATTTCAGCCTTAAAATCGGACAGCAAACTGGGAAGTATTTCTAACTTGAACCGTTCAATCCAAGGATCAATCATAATAAATCCTCCCCGGAAATTTTCTTTAATGACAATACTTTGGAAAAAATCCGTTGGGCGCGATTTACTTTATCTTTTGCTATTTCTTCTGAATATTCTTCAAAAGGGACGTGAAAACCCGCATCAGGATACCGGGCCAGCGTATAGTCAACGGTCAGGTCAAGAATGTCTTCGGTCAATTCCTGCGGAAGCTTGAGTTCCCGGGCCATTTCATCGATATAATGACTTTTGGGAACTTTTTGTCCTTGATAAGCGAAGACCGCTTTAAATAATTTTTCAACCGCCTGGTGGGACAAGAATGCGGCGATATCGAATCCGCCGATTGTGATATTCTTCCCGGCCATTTCCAAGTCATGCTTGGCTTGTTTGAACCATCTTGCAAAGATTTCCCTTGTCATGCAAGCATTTTACCATAAATTAAAAAAATAGGCATTGTAAGGCATGTTGGCGTCACCCCATTTTTTCATGATCCATACTCCATGTCATAAGCAAGTGCAGTTGGGTCGACAAGAATTCCAGGGGCCAGGTTCCAGAAATCATAATTACATGATGATCCTCCAGGGAGGCGCAGGGCTCTTCGCCGCTTCCGGAGAGGTGACCAGGGATGAATGGCGGGCGTATTTTAAATACAGGCAAGTCAAAACTTTTTTCCCGGGCATTCAGGGCGTCGGATTTTCAAGGGTCGTCCAGCCGTCGGAACTGGCGCGTCATATTCAGGGAATCAGGGCGGAGGGATTTCCCGGTTATACGGTCTGGCCCGCCGGTGAACGCGACGTGTACACGGCCATCATCTTCCTGGAGCCGTTTGACGCGCGCAACCGGCGCGTTTTAGGCTACGACATGTTTTCCGAGCCGGTGCGGCGGGCCGCCATGGAACGGGCGCGGGATAGCGGCGCTGTCTCGATTTCGGGCAAAGTGACGCTGGTCCAGGAGACCGAAAAGGACGTCCAGACGGGATTCTTGATGTATGTCCCCGTCTACGCGAAGGGCATGCCGCTGAACAGCGTCGCCGAGCGCAGGGCGGCTCTTGAAGGATACGTGTACAGCCCATTCCGCATGAACGATCTCATAAGGGGAATCTTTCCGAGCCTCGAACATATCATTGACCATAAAATATTCGACGGCGCCGAGGTCTCTCCGGCAGGCTTGATGTATGACTGTGATGTCCACCGCCGCGTTGCGGACGACAAACACAAGCCGATGTTTTCCAGCCGAAAGACCCTTGACCTATACGGTCATCACTGGACGCTGACCTTTGAGACCAATCCGCTTTTCGAGACCATCGTTGATCAATGGAAGTCGTGGGTCGTTCTCGCCGCCGGGCTCGTCATCAGCCTGCTGGCCTTCCTCTTTATCCGGGCGCTGGAAAACACCCGTAAGCAAGCGTTTTCACTGGCTCAAAAGATGACCTTGGCGCTGCGGCAAAGCGAGGAGAAATACCGGGCGCTTAACGACAGCCTGCCGATCGGGGTGTCGATCATCGGCCCGAACATGGAAATCCTGGCGGTCAATGCCACAATACGCAAGTGGTTTCCCAAAAGCGACGACAGACTACAGCCGCCATGCTATGCCGCCTACAACATTCCTCCCAGCACGGAACCGTGCCAGGGGTGTCCCGTGCTGAAGACCTTCCAGGACGGTCAGGTGCACACAGCGGAGAAGGAAACCACCACCTTGCAGGGGGTGCGCACCATGTTCATAACTTCGGTGCCGCTCACCGATCCTGATGGAAAAATCAGCAGCGTCCACGAGACGCTGTTTCCGGTTCGCCGTGCTGCTGAAGCGAGCCGAGGATACCGTAAAACCTGGAAAAACAGCATCGCGCCGCGTCGTCGGTCTGGAATCCGGCACCGGGCCGTTTCGAATCCTGGCGGTGGACGATACCCCGGCCAACCTGAAGCTCCTGCAGGAGATGCTGCAGGCCAAGGGCTATCGTGTACTGGCATTTGCCAATGGAAAGATGGCGTTGAACGCCGCCGCCAAGAGCCCGCCCGACCTGATCCTGCTGGACATCAACATGCCGGAGATGAACGGCTTCGAGGTGTGCGAGCGATTGAAGGCCGACGCAGCGCTGAAGGAGATCCCCGTGCTCTTCATCAGCGCCCTGACCAAGACAACGGACAAGGTCAAGGCATTTTCCTCAGGCGGTGTGGATTACGTGACCAAACCGTTCCAGTTCGAAGAGGTCCACGCGCAGGTGCAGGCGCACCTGGAACTCCATCGCCAAAGACGCGAATTGCAGGAAGCCTATGACAAACTCCAAGATCTGGAGTCCCTGCGTGACAGCCTGGTACATATGATCGTCCACGACATGCGCTCGCCGCTGACGATCATGCTCGGCAACCTGGAATTGGCACAAGCGAAGCCGCTGCCGCTGGATGCGGCTGGTTACATTGCCGACGCCTTGAGTTCCACCGGAACGCTCCTGGAAATGACCTCTTCCCTCCTGGACGTGAACAAGATGGAGGCGGGACAGATAACGCTGGAGTTTTCGACGGTTGACATGAGGGTTCTGCTGAGTGAGACGATTCGGATGGTCGAACCTCTCAATGGCCAGCGCGCGCTCACCCTCACCTCGCCCGAGGACATGGAGGCGCTCGCCTGCGACGCACAACTGATTCGCCGTGTCGTTCAGAACCTCATAGGCAACGCGCTCAAGTTCACCGACAAGGAGGAAGGCATCATTGCGCTCAGCATCGAGAGCGCGGCCGGGGGCAAGGTGCGCGTGGCGGTTGCGGATAACGGCCCGGGAATTCCCTTGGAATATCGCAAGAAAATATTTGACAAATTTTCCCAGGTGGCAGCGCGCAAACAGGATCAAGTGTATTCGACCGGACTCGGCCTGACGTTCTGCAAGTTGGCCGTCGAAGCCCACGGCGGCCGCATCGGCTTGGAAAGCGAAATAGGCAAAGGGAGCACGTTCTGGTTCGAACTGCCGCGAAGATGATCTGCCAGCAAGCGCATATTCTCAACTAAGTAGGTATTTTTTTGGCAATCACCTGAAAATCGCTTATAATGGATCCATGGCCGCGGAATATAAAAAGCTGGTCTTGAAGCCGCACGAGGAGAACCGGGTCCTCAAGGGAGAATTCTGGGTTTACGATAACGAACTGCGCGGCAACCTGCGCTCCTATCAGCCCGGGGAGATCTGCCGGCTCTATTCTTCCGCGGACATGTACATCGCCACCGGCTACGTCAATCCCGCCTCCACCATCACTTTCCGCCTGCTGGCTTACGAGCCGGAAGTGGTGATCGACCGGGATTTCCTGCGCCGGCGCATCGAGGCGGCCGACCGCCAGCGCCTGAGCCTCCGCCCCGGCAATGCCTATTACCGCATGGTCTACGGCGAAGCCGATTTTTTGCCCGGCCTGGTCATCGACCGCTTCGACGACTATTTCATCGTCCAGATCACCACTGCCGGCATGGAAAACTTCAAGGACGACGTATTCGCCAGCGTCGGCGCTCTGTATCCCGGCGCCGTGCTGATTGAAAAATCGCTGGCCGCGGCGCGGGAAAAGGAGGGCATCCCACTCATCAACCGTGTGGTTACGCCCGGAGCGGGTCCGGAAAAGGTCATTGAGGTGAACGGCCTGAAATTCAGGATTGATTTCCTGAAAAGTCAGAAAACCGGCTTTTTTCTTGACCAGCGCGATAATTACCTGCTGCTGGAATCCATTGCCGCCGGCCTTGAGGTGCTGGACGCTTTTTCCTACGCCGGGGCCTGGGGCCTGCATGCCCGCCGCTACGGCGCCAAACATGTCGAATTCCTCGAGATCTCGGGTGAATACATGAAGCAGGCCCGGGAAAACGTCGCCCTGAATGGCTTTGGCGAAGACGACTTCACTTTCACCCAGGAAGACGCCATCAGGAAACTCAAGGAGATGAGCAAGGCGGGCGCGAGCAAAGACATTGTGATCCTGGACCCGCCTGCTTTCGTTAAATCCCGCGCCAGGCTCAAGGAGGCCAAACGCGGCTACAAGGAGATCAACCTGCGGGCGTTGAAGATGATCCGGCCCGGAGGTTTTCTGGTCAGCTGTTCCTGCTCGCACTTCCTGGGCAAAGACGATTTCATCGCCGTGATCCAGGATGCCGCGCAGGACGCCGGCCGCCGCATCAAACTGATCGAATTGAAGAGTCAACCCTACGACCACGCCGTGCTGCTGCCGTTGTTTCAATCGGATTACCTGAAATGCGCCTTGTTCTATGTATATTAAAAATGCCTGGATCGAATGTAGGGGCGGGGCTTGCCCCCGCCCAGAATTTAAACCCGCCCGTACAAGAAGAAAACCATGACAGCAATAGATCGAAATCGTGAGACCCGCCACATTTTCGGCCCCGTGCCCTCGCGGCGACTGGGCATCTCCCTGGGTGTGGACATCATCCCCTACAAGACCTGCAGCCTGGACTGCCTGTACTGCGAATGCGGCCGCACCACCCTGCTGACCAGCGAACGGCAGAGCTTCTTTCCGCCGCAACTTGTCTTGGACGAGCTCAATATGGTCCTTGCTGGCATCCCCCACCTCGACTTCATCACCTTTTCCGGTTCCGGGGAACCGACATTGAACTCCGACCTGGGCTGGCTCAGCGCTGAGATCAAAAAGATCAGCGCCGTGCCCCTGGCGGTGCTGACCAACGGCACCCTGCTGTTCCGGGAGGATGTCCGGCGCGACCTGCTTGGGGCTGACGTGGTTCTGCCGTCGCTGGACGCGGCCACGGCAGGCGCTTTTGCCCGCATCAACCAGCCGTGCACCGGGCTGGAAGTGGAGCGGATCATAGCCGGCATGGAAATTTTTCGCCGCGAATATCCCGGAAAGATCTGGCTGGAGATTTTTATCGTCAAGGGGGTCAACGACCGGGAAGAGGAGATCACTGCCCTGGGCCAGGCCGTGCGGCGCATCGCTCCCGACAAGATCCAGCTCAACACCCTGGACCGCCCCCCGGCTTACTCCGGCATCGAATTTGCCGACTTCAGTGTTCTGGAAAAGATCCGCGACAAGTGGTCTGACTTGCCCGTGGAGATCATCAAGCGCGCCACTCGCCGTGAGGAAATCCCGGCCTTCAGTTCCAACCTGGAAAACAGCCTGCTGAACACCATCCGCCGCCGGCCGCTGACCCTTGACGACCTGGCGGCATTGACGGCAAAAGGGGAAAACGAACTGCGTCAGTACCTGGATATTCTGGAAAAGGAAAAAAAGATCAGACCGGTCATCGTGGGCGAACGGATATTTTATACGGCGGGTTGAATCCTCCCTTTTAAAGCAGCAAGCCCATAATCCCCCCAACCCCCCTTTTTTAAGGGGGGTGGCGCAGCCGGGGGGATAAGTATTTAGTGGAAGGCATTGTTGTTTACTTCCGCAATGCCGATCCCCCCTTCATCCCCCCTTGGGTAAGGGGGGGGCCGATAACTGCACGATCCGTAGGGACAGGTCGCGACCTGTCCCTACCTAACAATATTGTTCCTGTCTTAAACCCCCCTTTTTTAAGGGGGGTGGCGCAGCCGGGGGGATAAGTATTTAATGGAATTTTGCCAGGAAAAATCTATTCGATCCTTTCCTTGATCCTGCCGCTGCGCAAGATGATGAACTTGTCTTTGAACAGCTCCAACAGCTTGTATTTCAGGTTCAGTAGTTCATCATCCTGGATCGCCTCCCGGGCCACGGGCTTTTCGTCCAGGTACCATTCCTCCTGGAATCCCTGTTCATCGGGCATATAGATGTATTTCCTGTTGTTCAGCTGCACGCCCCGGTATTTGCCCTGGATGACGACATCATTAAATTCTTTTTTCAGGATGATCTCCCCGGTCTTCGGCTCCAGTTCGATGACCTTCATGATCCCGGGATAGGCCATGCGCACGCGGTTTTTAATGTAGGGGGTTTCCGGAGTGTACCACAGTTCCGTTTCCATATAGGCCGGGTAGCCGGCAAATGCGCCGCCGCGCATAACCGGCAGCAGTGAATGTCCCTTGAAAGAAGCCGGCGGATTGATTTTAACAAGGTCCAACAGCGTGGGTGCGATGTCGATGTCGCGCACGGTCGGAACGATCCGGCGGCCGCCGAAATCCTCATAGGGCGAATAAAGACCGAAGACCATATTGTTGGAATAAGGACCGCGCAGATGATCGCCGTGCCCGGTGCCGTAGCCGTTTTCATATAGGCTTTCACCGTGATCGGAAAACAGGACGATGATCGTGTCCCGGTCCAGGCCGCTTTTTTTCAGGAACCCGAGCATCTCCCCCACCTGGTCATCGAACATGCGGACTGCCCCGTCGTACAAAGCCACGATCTGTTCCTTGTTCTCCGGACTCTGGTCGAAACCCGAATAGGTCTTCATCATATCGACCTTGCGGAATTTGTGCGGGCCGCGGTACGATCTTTTTGTGTATATCTGGTAATAGGGATACTGGCTGCCGTAGGGAAAATGGCTGTTGGAGCTAAAATAAACCATGAAGAAGGGTTTACCGGCCTTGACTGTGTTGCGGATGAATCTCTTGCTGGTATTGGTCACGTAATAGGGGTCGATGTTCAGAGGCATCAGCCACATCACCGGAAAGACATCGCGGCCAATCGGGTTGATGAGAAAACTGAGCAGGAAATAATGGAATTCCAGGCTGCGCTGCTTGATCAGGTTGGGCAGGGTCAGGTGCGGGGCCTGGATATGGTCGAAGCCGTAGCCGAGGCGGGCGAAGATATCGCCGGCGAAATCGCTGATCATGCCCGTGTCGTAGCCCTGCTTTTTCAAGGCCTGGATCAATGTCGGCATTCGCAATTGCAGCTCCTCGGGACGGGGAAACATATGGCGTATCCGGTGGTCGGGGGGGAAAGTCGAAGTGAAGACCGAAGTGAAGGATGAGAAGGTCCTGGCCAGCGACGATTTAGCGTTGAGAAAATTGGCGCCGCGCGCCAACAGCCGGTCGATGTTGGGTGTGGGCCGGAAATAGCCGTTATAAGAAAGGTGGTCGGGCCGCAGCGAATCGCTGCCCAAAATCAAAATGTTGGGCCGATCACCGGCCTTTTGCGCCTTGACCGCCGTGGTTTTAAAGGGAAAGATGAACAGCACGACCAGCACGATGACAGCCAATCCGTGCGGCAGACGTTTTTTTCTCCAGGCCGCGGCAAGAACGACCATAGGCATGATGGCGTAGATGACCCATAAGGGCAGCAGGTCGGTGATGAATATCTGCAAATTTTGCAGGATCCCACCTTTAAGGTATAGCGGGTCGACGAACAGCTGGGGCGATATTTTCACCGCCCGCAGCAGGAACCAGAACCATATAAAAAAGTGGAAAAGGAAGATATTGCCCCGGCGCTCGATTCTGAGCAGCAGGGAGAAAAGAGAAACGATCAGGGCGACAACGCCGTAAATAAACAGGATCTTCAGGTTGAACAGGACAATGATGGTCTTGAAATTGGCGGTAATGATCTTTTCGGCCGACTGATCCCTGACTCCCATGTAGGAAAAGTTAAAAAACAGGATAAATGAGAGGGCAAAAAGCAGCAAAGACCAGGACAATCCGATCCAAATGTGTTTTTTGAAATTCTTCATGGGTTTTAAGGCGTATATTAGCCAAAATTGCAGCGCCTGTCAATGGTGGATCGGCAGTAAGGGCGGTTCACGCTTGTCCCCGCCAGGGGGAACCGCCCCTACCCGGTCCGCGTTGACTTGGCATTGGAAAAGTAATACAATCGTTTCATGGATAACAAAATGCACGCCACCACCGTGCTGTGCGTCCGCCAGCAGGACAAGCTGGTCATGGGCGCCGACGGCCAGGTGACTTTCCAGAACACAGTTTTAAAGCACAAGACAAAAAAGATCCGTCGCCTGTACAACGAAAAAATCCTGGCCGGATTCGCCGGGGCAACCTCGGACGCTTTTTCACTTTTCCAGCGCTTCGAAGCCAAGTTGGAAGAGTACAACGGCAATATATCACGCGCCGCCGTAGAACTTGCCAAAGAGTGGCGCACCGACAAGATCCTGCGCCGCCTGGAGGCCATGCTCATCGTGGCCAACGATGAAAAGATGTACATCCTGTCGGGAACAGGTGACATCATTGAACCCGACGAGAACGTCCTGGCTATCGGCTCGGGTGGCCCCTACGCCATGGCCGCCGCCCTGGCTCTGAGCCGCGACACCCAGCTCGACGCCCGCGCCATCGTCGAAAAGTCCCTGGAAATCGCTTCCGACATCTGCATCTACACTAACAAGAACTTTACCATCGAGGAACTGTGAAATGAGCAACGCCATCATCAGTAAAGGCGAAGATCTGACTCCCAAGGAGATCGTCCGCGAGTTGGACAAGTACATCATCGGCCAGAACAATGCCAAGAAGGCCGTGAGTATCGCCCTGCGCAACCGCTTCCGCCGCCAGAAACTGCCGGCCGAAATCGCCGACGACATCATTCCCAAAAACATCCTGATGATCGGCCCCACCGGGGTAGGCAAAACCGAAATCGCCCGCCGCTTGGCCAAACTGACCCGCTCCCCTTTCCTGAAGGTGGAAGCGTCGAAATTCACCGAGGTCGGCTACGTGGGCCGCGACGTGGAATCGATCGTCCGCGACCTGGTGCGCATCGCCGTCGATTTGGTCAAGGCCGAGAAGATGGCGGAAAACAACGAAAAAGCCCGACGCAACACCGAGGAGAAAATACTGTCCATCCTGTTGCCCCCGCCAAAGGCTGCCAAGGGGACGGCCGAGGAAAACGAGAATGAAGCCGAGAATTTTACGGAAAGCAAGGAAAAATTTCGCAAAATGCTGCGCCAAGGCAAATTGAACGACCGCATCATCGAAGTGGATGTCAAGTCCAACTCCTTCACCCCTTTTGAGATATTTTCCGCCTCCGGGGTCGAGGAGATCGGCATCCAGATCAGCGAAATGATACCCAACCTGATGGGAGCAAAAGGCCCCAAAAAGCGCAAAATGACCCTTGGTGAAGCTTTCGATTACATGCTCATGGAAGAACAGAACCGGCTGCTGGACATGGACCAGGTAGCCAAGATCGCCGTCGGCCGAACCGAGCAGATGGGCATCGTGTTTCTCGATGAGATCGACAAGATCGCCGGCCGTGAAAGCAGCAGCCACGGCCCCATGGTTTCCAGAGAAGGAGTGCAGCGCGACCTGTTACCGGTCATCGAAGGGACCGCGGTCAACACCAAGTACGGCATGGTCAAAACCGACCATATCCTGTTCATCGGCGCCGGCGCCTTCCACGTGGCCAAGCCCGCGGACTTGATCCCCGAACTCCAGGGGCGTTTTCCCATCCGGGTGGAACTCGAATCGCTGAGCAAGGCCGATTTCATACGCATCCTTACCGAACCGAAGAACGCCCTGGTCAAGCAGTACCAGAACCTGCTGGGCACCGAAGGACTGGAGATCCTTTTCAGCGAGGACGCCATCGATGAGATCGCCACCATGGCCGTGGAGATCAACACATCTCAGGAAAACATCGGCGCCCGCCGTTTGCACACGATCATGGAAAAAGTCATGGAAGATATATCCTACGAGGCATCCGACCTGGAACACGGCCAAGTTAAGATTGACCGTGAGTACGTGAGTAAAAAAGTGAAAAGCATCATCAAGGACGCCGATCTGAGCAAGTACATCCTTTAAAAAAAATGAAAAAAAATATTATGAAACTTTTAGCGCTGATCCTGCTTTTTTCCTTCTGCGGCAAAAAAGGCCCCCTGGTCCTCGAACCCGAAAAACTCCCCCTGGCCGCGGTTGGTCTGCAGGTCCGGCAGATCGGCAACCAGATCGAACTCAACTGGAAATTCCCCGCGCTGCTTTCCGACAAAAAAACTCCTTTCCAGTTCTCTCAGTGCCGGGGCATCACCATTTACCATGGGGCCAAGCCCATCATCCCCGAAGCCTTCCTGAAAAAAAGCGAACTGCTGGCCAAGCCCAAAATAAGCGAGATCTCCGCCCGCGTCGACGGCACCTACTCCTATGCCCTGCCCTTCAAAGCTAAATTGCTCAAAGATAAGGAGCACTCCTTCGCTTTGACCTACCAATACGGTCGATCGAGATCGGCATTGGGTTCCATTGCCAAGATCATGACGCGCACGCCGCCCCGGGCCATCCAGGACCTGAAGTTCGGCCGCGAAGGCAAAGTCGTGGTTTTGAACTGGAGCCGGCCGCAAACCGACAGCGAAGATCAGCCTTTGACCGCAATCGCCGGCTACAAGGTTTACCGCAGAATTTATCAAGGCAAAAATCCGGGCGCCTTCCACGCCATCAATACCAAAACCCTAACCGGAGCATACTACGAAGACTACGATACCGGGACCGACGGCGAGTACGAATACCAGGTTACCAGCATCCTCTCCGAACGGATCGAAAGCGCTCCTTCCAACCAGGTGAAAATTAAAATCCATGACACTTTCCCCCCTGATATTCCCGCCAACCTGGTCGTTTTCACCGCCAAAGACCATATTTTCCTGACTTGGGAATCCGGGCGCGACCACGATTTGGACCACTACATTGTTTACCGCAAGTTATCCAAAAATGAGGATTTCAAGCTCCTGGACGCCGCCGTGAGCGAAAATTTCTACCGGGACAGGCAAATTGTCAAAGGACAGCTTTACATATACGCGATCGCGGCCGTTGACAAAAAAGGCAACGAAAGCGAGACCAGCCCTCCCGTGCGCCAACTTTTTGAATGAGGGCAGCCATAAACAGCCCGCTTGCCAAGGCCAAGGTCGCCCTGATCGAATGCCCGGATTACGATGAGGAACTCGTTTCGCGGGCACTGCACAAAGGCATCGACCTTCTGGGCGGCATCAGCCGTTTTGCCCGCCCGGGTGAGAAGATCCTGCTCAAGCCCAACATCCTGAACGGTGCCGCTCCGGAAAAATGCGTCACCACCCACCCTGCCGTGCTCAAAGCCATGGGCCTGCTTTGCCAGGAAAACGGCTCCCGGGTCAGTTTCGGCGATTCTCCCGGATTCGGCAACGCCCAGACCGCCGCCGCAAAATCGGGACTGGCGGCAGTGGCCGCGGAACTCGGCATGGAACAGGCCGATTTCAATACCCCGGCCCAGGTGTCATTCAAAGAAGCCTTGATCGCCAAACGACTGATCCTGGCCAAAGGTGCCTTGGAAACCGACGGTATCATCAGTCTGGCCAAGATGAAAACCCACGGGTTCATGCGCATCACCGGTGCCGTTAAAAACCAGTTCGGCTGTGTCCCGGGGATACGCAAAGGTGAATATCATGTCAAGATGCCGCGGAGCGAACATTTTGCTTCCATGTTGGTCGACATCAACCGCTATCTCAAGCCACGCTTGTACGTCCTCGACGGCATCATGGCCATGGAGGGCAACGGCCCGGGTTCGGGCTCAGCCCGGAAAATGAAGGTCCTGCTGCTTTCCAGCGATCCGCTTGCCATGGACGCGGTTTTCTGCAAGTTGATACAGCTGCCGGCCTTATATGTTCCGACCATGAAAGCCGGAGCCGCAAGCGGCTTGGGCACATTCGCTGATGAAGAGATCGAAATTTGTGGCGATGAGATTTCCCACCTGGTCGCTCCCGATTTCAAGGTCATCCGTCAGTCGGCGCTGACCTTCGACCGCGCCTTCCCCTATTACTTAAAAAAATGGATCACGCCGCGGCCGTTCATCAATGGTTCTCTTTGTGATAACTGCCAGGTCTGCACGGAGGTCTGTCCCCTGGAACCCAAGGCCGTAAGACGCCCACCGGACGGCAAAAATCCCCATCCGCTTTTTGACTATGAGCGCTGCATACGCTGTTATTGCTGCCAGGAGATGTGCCCATGCGGAGCAATCGCTATTAAAAGGCCGCTGTTAAGCCGCATCATCCACCGCTAAAAGCCGGTTCACTCCGGCTGATCCCACAACTAATTCACAGGGATGCCCTGCCAATATTGCATCTCTTCATCCAATACTTTACGTATGGCGCGGATATGTTCGGGGGTGGTGCCGCAGCAGCCACCGATCACCGTCACCCCGGCCCCGATCAGTTCGCGGCACATTTCGGCCATGTATTCCGGAGTTTCCGGATAGTACACCTGGCCGGCGCGCAATTCCGGAACACCGGCATTGGCCTGGATCAAGAGTGGCAGCCCGGTAAATTTTCTGAATTCTTTGGCAATAGCTACCATCTGCAAACTGCCGTTACCGCAGTTGGAGCCGATCAGGTCAGCCCCCGCCTTTTGGAGTTCACTGCAGGCTTTCTCGATGGTAACACCCATGATGGTGAAAAATCCCCGCGCCGTGGCCTCAAAGGTCATAGTGGCCATGACCGGGATGGACGGGGAGACGCTGCGCGCCGCCTGAATGGCAAGCTGTGCCTCGCTTACGTCAGACATGGTTTCGACGCAGATGATGTCGGCCCCGGCCTGGATCAAGGCCTGCATTTGCAATTGAAAGTTTGCGAACATCTTTTCTGCTTCCATATCCCCGTACGGCTGCAGGATCCTGCCGCTTGGCCCGCAGGAGGCCGACACATAAGCCCTTTCGCCTACCGCCCGCCGCACCGCTCGCACGGCGCTTTCATTAATGGCGCCCGCTTGTTCGCCAAGACCGTAATTGGCCAGCTTCAGCGGTGAAGCGCCGAAAGTGTTTGTCTGGATGATCTCGGCGCCGGCCTCAAGGTAGAGACGGGCGATCTCCTCAAGAATTTCGGGATGGGACAGGTTGAGACTTTCCGGAGCCGCACCCCTGGGCAAGCCGCGAGCCATGAGCAGGGACCCGATGGCCCCATCGGCCAACAGGACCTGGCCGCGACCGATCCGGGAGGTGATGGCTTCCATTTATGGAACTGCCGCGGCCAGTTTTTTTACGCCCGCGACTGCCTGGGCGCAATCATAGCCGTAGGCGTCGGCGCCGATCTCGCCGGCGTAGTTTTGCGAAACCGGGGCACCACCGATAATGGTCTTGATCTTGCCGGAAAGGCTTTCCTTGTTCAGCAGGTCCACTACTTCTTTCATCACTGGCATGGTGGTGGTCAGCAGCGCCGACATGCCGATGACGCAGGCGTCATGGCTTTTGGCCGCAGCCACGAATTTTTCGGCGGCCACATCATTGCCTAAATCGATCACTTCAAAGCCGGCCCCTTTCAGCATGATGCCGACCAGGTTCTTGCCAATATCGTGCAGATCGCCTTGCACCGAGCCGATCACTACCCGGCCGCGGCTGGAAACGCCGGCACTGAGCAGATGGGGCTTCAGCACATCCATGCCGGCATACATGGCCTTGGCCGCCAGCAGGACATCGGGCAGAAAGATTTCGTGGACGCGGAATTTTTCTCCAATCATGTTCATGCCCGCGATCAAGCCATCATCAAGGATGGTTTTGGCAACAATCCCCTCCGCCAATGCTTGGCGCACCAAAGGTGGAACACCGGCGTCATCTCCAACTTCCAGGCATTGGGCGATCTTTTTTAAAATCTCCATGACCTTCCTCCGCTTTTATGCCGACCGCACCATTCCTCTTTCCCGGCAGGTCGGACTTTTACAATGGTCGCAAAATGGATACACTTCGGAAAATTGATGGATAACGGCCGGCCCGGCCACCAGCACCCCGGAGATCGATTTCAGGGGATTCATCAGGAAACTTTCATTCAGGGTGATGCCGATCTTTCCCGGACGCAGGCGGGCGAAAAGTTTTTCCTGGCCGCTGATGTGCCAGCCGCAGTAGCCGGGGCTGTACAACAATGCCCTGGTCAATGCGTTTTTTTTTTGCTCAGGGGACTGACGTTCAAGCCACTCCTCGGCAACACGCCCGGCCTGGTCGGCGGCCAGGGAAGCCACGGCGTCCAATAGCGAACCCAGGGCAAAATCGTCACTTGCGAACAAGCGCTTGATTTCCCCCCCTATTCGGGCGCCCAGAGTGAAAGCGAAGAGGTGCAAACTGTCAGCTCGGGGGAATATCTTTTTCAGCGGCGTGTCCGGGGCATTGCGGCCCTGGCCGGAAAATACGTCGGCAAATTCATCTAAAGCGATGGCTGCGCATAACCCCAGAGGTTCACTACAGGTCTTGAACAACTCCAGCGCCCGCTGCAGTAAAGCCGAAGCACGCGGCGAGGGCTGGCTGCCGCTTTTCAGACCCAAAGCGGCATACACGGCCGCTGCCTGCGGTTGCAGGCGTGGAAGTGGAAAATCGATCATGCTTCAACCGGACGGGAAGGAAGTTTTTCCATACCCCAGCGCCGTGCTTCTTTTTCCATCAGAGAGCACAGCTCTTTTTTTTGTTCGGCGGCTAGGCGTGAAGGACTCCAGGCGCCGACCAGCCGTTCCACTTCCTGGTGGGCACGCTGCCCCAGGGTCAGGCTTCCTTCTTCGCGCCAACGGGAAAGATTGGCCCGGTCTATAACCGGGCCGGGGAAATAATGTTCACTTTTCAAATGGCGGCGGGTGTGCGGGGAGATCAGCAGGTGCTGTTCGCGCAGTAGTTCCTCGAAAATGGGCCGGGCCGGAAAATCTTCCCTGGGCTCGATGCCCTGCACCAGGCGCAGGGTCATACCGCAGATCTCATTGTCCAGGACCAGTTTTTCCAGGCTCTGGCAGCTTTCAAAATCGAGCATGCCGGGGCCGGAAATGTTGTTGATCCCGGAAAGGGCGGCCAGGGTAGCACCCATGGCGGTTTCCAGGCCGGCCTGGGCATCGAGCAGCTTGGCGTCGCTCAAGGATATATAAGCCTGGGTGGGCAGGCCGAGATATTTGCCGATCTCGTTATAAGCGCAATCGATCATCTGCGTCTCCACGGCGCCCATGGGCGTGGTCTCGTAGCGCATGTCGAAAACCGCCGGCGAGCCGCCGTATAAAACCGGAGCTCCGGGACTATTGATCTGGCTGATGACGATGCCGCTGAGCGTCTCGGCCGTGTGCTGCACCAGGGTTCCCACCAGGGTCACCGGGGCCATGAAACCTGAGAGCGGCATGGAGATGAATTCCACCGGGATGCCGCTGGCACCGCAGTCGACCACGTTCTGCGAGGTGATCTCGCTCCACTTCAACGGTGAGGTTGGGCAGCAGGAAAAAACAGTCAGCGGTTTTGTGCGCAGTTCCTTTTCGCCGCCGCGCACGGCCAGTTGCATGTCTTTCATCACCTGGAAGGATTCGATGGTGAAGGTGCCGGTGACCACGGGTTTTTCGCCATAGAGCAGGCTTAAAAAAAGCCGGTAGCTGTCGGAAACGCGCTCGGCCACGTCAGCCGGTATAAAGGCCGTGCTTTGCGAAGCGATATGGGAGAGGCCGGAAAGCAGCTGCACGTAGCGGACATAATCAGTCGTGTCGGGTTTGCGAATTTTCTGGGTCTGGTGGTCCAGAACATGCAGGGCGGCCGAGCCGGGAGTGAAATGGATCTTGTTGCCGGAAAAATCGTGGGTCTCATTGCCCAAAACGTCGAAAAGTTTGAATTGGGCAGGGACCGATTTCAGGCAGCGGTCCAGCAGGGAATTCGTGTATAGCACCTGGTTTTTTTCAAAATCGACTTTGGCTCCGTGCTCGGCCAGCAGTTCGAGCACACGGGGATTCTGCACCTTGGTCCCCAGCCGGCACAGGATATCCCTGGCTTCAGCCACGATTCTTTCCAGCAGTTCCGCGCTTAAAAACTTCAGTTGTGGTCTCAATGCCATTTTCCTGCCTCCTTGCTCAACGGTTCAAAGCGAAATTTTTCAGGGCAATGGCGGCGATCGACTCGCCGATACTGATGGAGGCAGTGGCCGCCGGCGAAGGCGCGTTCAATACATGAACCATGCGTTCGGCCTCCTTGATGCGGAAATCATCGACCAGAAAGCCGTTGGCTTCCAGCGCCTGGGCACGCACTCCGGCGCCGCCCGGCTCCAGGTCCGCAGACTGGATCTCGGGGACCAAGCGCCTCAAGGCCTTGACAAAAGCCTTCTTGGAATAAGAACGGTGAAATTCACCCAAGCCCATTTTCCAGAATTTGAAAGCCATGGCCCAGAATCCCGGATAAAGGGCGAATTGCACTGCGTCAGGCAAAGAAAAACTCGACTTTTTATAGCCTTGCCTTTTAAAGGCCAGAACCGCATTGGGTCCTGCTTCCACGCCGCCGGCGATCATGCGGGTGAAATGGACTCCCAAGAAGGGAAACCGTGGATCCGGGACCGGATAGATCAGGTTGCGAACCAGATTAAAGCGTTCAGGGATCAATTTATAGTATTCACCTCGAAAAGGGATGATCTGCAAGCCCGGTTTGACACCGCACAAGCGGGCCACGCGGTCGGAATGGAGCCCGGCGCAGTTGACCAGGTTGCGGCAACGGACTTCGCTGCTGCCGGAGCGTAATATCAGCTCCTGGCTGTTCTTTTTCACTTTCTTCACCCTGAAATGCAAATGGATATCGCCGCCGCCGGCAGTGATGATCTCGGCAAATTTCTCGCACACCTGCCGGTAATCAACGATCCCGGTTTCCTTGACCCACAGACCGGCGCTGCCGGCCACATGGGGTTCGTATTCTTTCAACTCGGACGCAGCCAAACGCCGCATCCCTTTCAAACCGTTGGCCATCCCTTTTTTTTCAAGTTCTTCCAGGGCGGCGATCTCATTTTCTCTGGTGGCCACAACCAGTTTGCCGCAGGCCTGATGGTTGATGCCGTTCTCCTGGCAGAAGCGGTAGAGGGCTTCCCGCCCGGAAACGCAGTTCCTGGCCTTCAGGGAACCCGGTTTATAATACAGCCCCGAATGGATTACGCCGCTGTTGTTGCCGGTCTGGTGGGCGGCCAGGCGATCTTCAGCTTCCAGCACCGCCACCGAGGTCACAGCGGATTTGACCAGAGCCATGGCCGTGGCCAGGCCGACGATACCACCGCCGATGATGCCCACGTCGTAAACTGCCCGGTTGCCCATGGATCGCTCCTTTATTCCGTTTGTGCTTCAATTATCCAGATGTTCTGAAGGAAAATATAGCAAAAGCCCAAAAGCAAGTCAAACCTAAATCGATGCTGCCGCTCCCATATCAATATTTGATTTTTATATGCTTTTGGCTTAAATTAACAACAGAGGCAAACCTGTTCTTACGTACGAAGAGGAAATAAATAATGCAACGAAGTTTATTTGATCAAAGCAACTTGCTGAAAATTGAATTTCAAAAAAAACTGCGCGAATTCTGTTTTGTTGAAGCGGCTGAAATTCTGAAACAAATGGGAAAATCCTTCGATGTGCCCCTGAATTTCAAAGATAAACAAAACGCCATGGAAACTCTTTGCCTGCAAACGGCACGAATAAAAAACAGCGATGCAGCGACTTTGGCCGGTTATTATGTTGAATTGGCGGAACGTGATTTTATAAAACCGTTGGAGCTGGAATGGAAATATATCCGTTCGGGATTGATTCAAGAGATCAGCCGGCGTCTCGATCCGACGGTTACCGATTACATCCTTCCAGGTCTTCACGCAGCCGAGATTTATCTCGAAACGGAAAAATTTGATCGGGCTGTCGATATGGTCCTTCGGCATATTGAAAAATGCGGCGAGGATGCTCTGTTGAGGCAGATACAAAGTTGTGCCTTGATGCAAAAAGGGGATGTGGGAGCGGCGCGCCGATGTTTGAGTATGGCGCTGTTCAATGATCCGAGTCTTTGCCGGGAACGCTTTCTTAGGGATAAAGATATTGAAACGGAGTGGCGGGAATTGAGTGAAAAAACAAACACGCAATTGGCCTGGATCGAGCTTCCGTTTGTATTGTGGAAAAAAGATCTTCTCCCAATCCGCGGCAATTCAGTCAAATTTGAGCGATTTATCAACGAGGAAATTGAAAAATCGAAAAAAATCGAGAAATCTTTACTGTTTCCGAAAGTTCATTTCATCCGTTTGTTGTATCTGGCGGAATTGAGCCGGCAACGAAATGCTGAATTGGACAATTTGGTTGAATACCGCAAGGATATGGAAAGGATCGATCCCGAAAAATTCGCCGAGTATATGGATGTGATACGCCAATTGGAAAAGAAGAAAAATAATCACTAATACAGGAAGAAATCATGGCAAAATGCACGATTTGTAATTCTCGCAAAGGGAAAAGAACATGTAAGGCTACTGATACTTTCATTTGCAGCCTCTGTTGTGGAGCTTCAAGAAACCAGGATAAATGTACGGATTGTTCATTCTATAGCCAGATTGATAAGTCCAAAAATTATAGTAAAGTTCCATACTTTGAAATAAGAGAAATGAAAAATAATTATCTGCATATAGATATTTCTGTACTAATTGAAAACGACCTATGCGGCTTTGACGAAGAAAATGACATTGATGACGAAACAGCTAAAAGAATCCTGGAACGATTACTGGACAAATACCATTTTCAGGAATCATCTATCGTCTTTGCCAATGGCCTTGAAGAGGCTGGATTTGTATTGGTGAACGGACATATCGAGAAAAAGTTCCGGGAAATTCCCGGCGAGGTGATCACAAAAGTTCTTGGCGCTATTCTGCGCTCTCTTAAAAGGCATACGAATGGAAAGAGAGAATATCTGGATTTCATTCACAATTTTATTGGCATGCCGTTAAAACATGTCTTTAATTATTAATCCCTAGGTCAACGATTGGAAAACAGCTATCACGGTCTTGTTAATCATTCTATTATCAGCACGCTATGCGCAGCCGTGCAAATGATGGTATAATGGCAAAAGATGGTTTTAAAAGTTAGAACCTTAAATAAATTATTTATACTTTTTGCATAGATAATTTATTTCTAAAGGTTCTTATCCAGCTTTGCTGGGTTAGCTTTAACAGTGATCGCAAAAGAGGAGAGAACGATGAAAAAAGCATTTAACGTTGTTATCGAACGCGATTCTGAGGGTTACTATGTTGCTATTGTCCCCGAACTGCGAGGCTGCCATACTCAAGCCAAATCGCTCGACACGTTAATGAAACGTGTTCGGGAAGCGATTGAACTATGCTTGGAAGTGGAAGGTCAAAACATGCCATCATATGAATTCGTGGGCGTTCAAGGATAAGGATTGAATACTTATGAGCAATACGTTCGACCAAAGCAAAGATGAAGTCGCCAGGCTGTGCCAGTACTTCACCACCAACCGGTGCTCCTTCCTCGCCCCTGGAGTCAAGGAAGCGCACGTCCGCCAATCGCTCATCGACCCTTTTTTCGCGGCTCTTGGTTGGGACCTGCGTAATACCGCCATGGTCGCGCCGCAATATCGCGAAGTGATTACCGAAGACAGCCTGGACGTCGAAGGC
>Ga0180009_10003024_pt1 | contig 19431 bp, 20 predicted proteins | sample OS_PC_MetaG_FD_123537 | JGI IMG/M metagenome (GOLD analysis project Ga0180009, IMG submission 123537) | Groundwater microbial communities from the Aspo Hard Rock Laboratory (HRL) deep subsurface site, Sweden - OS_PC_MetaG | ecosystem: Environmental > Aquatic > Deep subsurface > Groundwater...
CGCCCTCGACGGACTGTGCGGGCGCAAGATCGCCTGAGGCGCGAGGCGCTCCGCCAGCAAGTCTGTCAGCGCATGTGCCTGCAAGTGCTCTCCGCCCTGAGGCCTTCCTCGATATGAAAGCGGCGCCATCGCCGGCTACAATCCGGGCTTTGCCGACAGGGACCAGCTGGCCTTCTCCAATGCCCCGGCTCAGGCGGTGCAGAAGGCGAAGCGGGCGGGGGGTGAGAAGCCGGTGGGTGCCGGCATCCCTTGTTGAATGGCCGGATTTGGCCCGTTTCCGTCTGGCTGCTGGCAGCGGGAACGGGCGGTTAACATGGGGTCGGGGAACGAACCCGCTGCGCGGGAGGGGTGCTTGTGGAGAGGCATCGGCAAGGGATCTGACATCACGGTTTGATTGAGCGTCGCCCGGTTCGGGTGAGCCGGCCGCGCAACCTGCCGGTGGTGTTGAGCCGCGACGAGGTCGCGCGCCTGCACAACGCCACCACTTGTCTCAAACATCAGGCGGCGCTGTCGGTTGCCCGAGGCGCCGGATTGCGCGTGGCGGAGGTGTCGATGCTCAAGGTCGCCGACATCGACAGCGAACGCGTGCTGATCCGGGTCGAACGCGGCAAGGGGACCGTTTCGACGACGCCAGTTGCTCCGCTGCCTTGTGGGGATTCGCCTAAGGCCTATCCGCGCGACTGACCGAGCCGGCGAGCACGTCGTCCTCCAGAATCTGCCGCATTCTCTCAGGCTCTTCAAAAAGCGGACTGTGGGCGGATTCGTCGAACGTGTAGAAGCCCTTGAGTGGCGCTTCGAGCCTGTCGAGATAGTCTCGCGCCATGTCATAGCTCACGGTGTAGTCGTACTTGCCGTGCAGGAAATAGACCGGGACCGAAATCCGCGGCACAATTGCGGGCAGGTCGGTTGCCAGCAGTTCGTTCCACATGTTTGTCGACTGCGCCGACCATTTGCCACGCCACAGGTCGATCTTCTCTCTCAAAGTGTAAACCGGGCTGAGCATGATCGGCAGGAAGATGCCGGTGACAACGGACCTCATGGTGTGGGTGGTGCCGACGCCGAGGGCGTGCATGGCTCCGTCGCGCAGGGCACGATATTCTGCCGGCATCGTCTGCAATTGGGGAAGCGGTATCCTGTCCAGCGCATCGACCATTTTCCTGTCGCCGAGCGCCGCGAACTGCTCCCGCATGAACCGGTAGGCGAGTTTCTCGGAATCCATCTGCTGGGTTATCTGCGCTACGCCAATGTAGCTGTGGTAGAGTTCTGGTGCCCGCGCGGCTGCCTGGATGCCGACAAGCGACCCGCCGGAGTGGCCCATCAAATAGACCTTGTCCTGTCCGAAACGCTGGCGCAGATACGTTGTCACAGCGATCGTGTCCAACACCAGCTGCTCCAGAGTCACGGACGCGTCCGAGCGGTACGACAGCCCGCTTCCCCGGAAATCCCACCAACAGACGACGAAAAGGTCTTCAAGGACAGACGGATAGTTCCGGCTCAACGCAAATTCGGGCATGCCCGGACCGCCGTGAAGGAACAGCAGTACGGGCCTTGTTCGGTCCTTGCCAACGATGAACATGCCCTGCTCCGCACCGTTGATCTCGACACGGAGTTTCTCCGAGATGCTGTTGGCGACAACTTGCCCGCTGGCGTCCCGGAAGGTGGGAGAGACGCCGGCGCTCGTCATCAGCAGCGCAGCTATCAGAACGAGCAAGGCCCCGACTATGGTGCCGATCGCGATCAGCATGAATCGTCCTGTCCTTCGCACGAGCGTTGACGTACCTCGCTGCTGACGTGCGATCCCTGAGGACATGGGCGCCTGCGCTGCCAAGCGGCTCAACCCTCAGCCTAGTGTGGCGGACGGCACCGGCAATGACGCAGGTCAATCTCGCCCGCCGCAGCCCTGCCTGGCCGGAGAGCGGCCGGTCGCGACCCGACCTGCACACGGAGACGGTTCAAACCAAAGAAGAAAAGCGCGCCGCATCCGGTGGTGGATAAGACACCAGTTTTCTGCGAATTGCTGCCGAACTGACCATTTGCTGTGAAATCACGTCTGAAACCGAAGACCAGTGCCAGCGCCGCTGCCCAGATCAGCAGCGCGTCGATCAGCGCCGACAAGACCCCGCTCGCGCCTGGTTGGCCGGCAGTGGGAGTCAGCATGGCCGAGGCGGTGATCGAGGCATGGTAGAGGATCGCGATGCGGGTTTCGGTAATTCCCGGACAGTGATTCCGCCAAGTCCCGGACAGCATTTGAGGTGAAGAGGAACCGGTTTTCGTGTGCGCCGCCGTCGCCCAGTTTCCCGCCAGGATTGGACTGGAACGGAAAGCATGGTGAAGCGGAAGCAGACCAAAGCAACGAGCGCAAAGGACATTCGCTCCATATTGCGACTGACGTGCGATCAGCGTCTGTCGGTTCGTGCGATCTCGAAACGGCTCAAGCTCAGCAAGACGACGGTTTCGACCTATTTGCTGCGGGCCCGGCAAGCGGGATTGACGAGCTGGCCCTTGTCGGCCGGGCTCGATGACGACACCGTTCTGGCAAGCCGGCTCTTTCATCGCCGTGGCCGCCCGCCCCGGAATCTGGCCGAGCCGGACTTTGCCGCGATTGCCCGCCGCACCTTCACAGCCACGTGTGGCGCTTGATGCGCAAAACCGGGGCAAAAGTTGGCTCATATGAATCCATGCGCCTTGTTGCATCGTCACTCAGCTACAATCGTGTGATGATAGAGCGTTTGAGGGCATGTTGACGCAACTCATCCGAGGGACCTACTCAGCAGCCCAACGGGCTGGCCCGATTACTCGCGCAAGTTTAGGTCAATTTGTCTCTTGCTAGTAATCGTACCGCCTTGGGAAGATTGTGATGTTTCGAGGCTGGCTGACAGGACGCAACCCATCGCCAACGATTGAAGGGGCACGAGTGAAGAGTCCTGCTGTTTTCCTGATACTATTGTCGGGTGCATCTCTTGGCGCTTGCCAGACCACAAACCTCAATCGATTGGAACCACCGAACGTCACACCAGAGCAGGATGTTGAACTAAGCCGGTACTCCGAAGTGTATTTGAACTGCGGCTCTACAGCAGCAGAAGATATCGCCTTGCACGAACCCAATCTTGCTGCCGAACACATCGTTCCTATCGCACGTGCGAGGTGCGCCGATTTGCGAGCGCAACTGCGTGCAAAATCTTTCGAAATTGAAGGGGCACAGATGTCAGGCTTTGCTGCCTCTGTCGACGACACAAATTTCGCGGCAGCAGTAGAGGGCGCAGTTGCGAAAGTTCGGCGATAGCCCTGCCAAGCAGGACTGGTGAGTCGCTCGTGGCCAGTCGCGAACTAGCCAGAAGCCGAAAAACCCAGAAAATAAGCGATTTTTGGAATTGACTGGCGGAGAGAAAGGGATTCGAACCCTTGAGACGGTTCCCCGCCTACACACTTTCCAGGCGTGCGCCTTCGACCACTCGGCCATCTCTCCGCATCGGACGGTGGCGTGCCACCGTCCGGAACACGGAACTAGCGACAAGTGATTGCTTGCGCAAGCCCCCAGCGCCAAACTGCGGAACAATGGCGGAGCCTGCCCGGTTTCACTCACGTTTCACACAAAGGTGGCAAGCCGTGATCGGCCGTGGCGCCGCGCCTGCTTGCGGCCGGAAAATCTCCATGTCACAACAGCCGGGCTGGCGGCGCGGCCGGCGCGTGATAAGACTGAGCCATGAAGTTCATAACGCGCGTTTTCGGAACATGGATGATCGCCCTGGCAGTCGTTCTGGTTGTAGTGGACGGCACCAGGTCGCTCGCCGACAACGCGCCGGTATTCACTTCCCTAGGCAGCTTGTGGGCCGGTCTGCATGCGCCGAGCTGGGCCGCAGTCCAGCAACTCGTGGCAACCCATCTCGTGCCGCTCTCGGCCGACGGCGCGGCAAGGGCCGTGTTCGCTACGCCGTCTTGGGCCCTGGCCGCCGGTATCGGCGTGCTGGCGCTGATTCTCGGGCGCAAGCGGCGCAAGCCGGTCTTCGCCGACCCACTCTAGGAACTTGTCGTGTCGCGTATTCAAATCGGCGAACCGGTCTCCACCTCGCCTGAAAACGCTCTCGTGAAAGGAGAATAGGGCATGCGCTTCGTGCTCGATGTCATCCGCGCTTTTTTCCGCATCGTCGCGCTCATGCTGATGCTGACGGCCTTCTTCGCCATTGGCCTGTTGTTCAATGCCCTTTTGTCGGGCTACGAAAAGCTGAGCTTTCCGCTCGGCCGCGTCTGGTTCGAGGACGACGTGCTGCGCCCCATCCTCGGCTCGCCGTCGATCCAGCTCTTCCAGGTGTTCTTCGAGCGCAAGCTCGCCATGCCGTTTCTGTGGGATCCGGTGATCACCACCATTCTCAACTGGCCGACCTGGCTGGCCCTGGGCGGCGGCGCCGTCTTCTGCGTCATCGGCGCCATGCTGATCTTTGGCTTCACCAAGAGGCGCGAGGAGCCGAAACCACCAGTCTATGTCTAGAGTGTCTTGCGCGAAAATGGGAACCGGCTTTGCGCGAAAATGATGCGACCACAATAAGATAGAGCGGCGAAGCGATTGAGGTTGAATGCCCGCCGCTTGGGCGGTCAGGCCTGGTGCCGCAAAACGACGCGGACCGTCTAAAATGGCACCGGCCGCGCCTTCGTGGCCACACTGCCTGTCCCGCCGTTCCGAAAACGGAGAAAAGCCCATGCTGTTCGGACAAAAGCCCACCACCTTGCCGAGCGCCGCCGAGGCACTGCCGGGGCGTGCCGCGCCCATGCCGGTCGGCGAACGCCATTTCGTCAACGGCGCCGCCCTCGCGGGTCCGTATCCGGCGGGCAGCGAAACCGTCTATTTCGGCATGGGATGCTTCTGGGGCGCCGAGCGCCTGTTCTGGCAGATCAACGGCGTGCATGTCACCGCAGTCGGCTATCAGGGCGGGCTGACGCCCAACCCGACCTATGAGGAGGTGTGCAGCGGCCGGACCGGCCATGCCGAAGTGGTCATGGTGGTATTCCGGCCCGAAGCCGTCTCGCTCGATAGCTTGCTCAAATGCTTCTGGGAAGAGCACGACCCGACCCAGGGCATGCGCCAGGGCAACGATCACGGCACCCAGTATCGCTCGGCGATCTACACAACGACGCCGGAACAGGCGGAGGCGGTCGCGCGCAGCCGCGCCACGTACCAGCAGGCGCTCGCGGCAAAAGGCCGCGGCGCCATCACCAGTGAAATCGTCGCCGTCGGGCCGTTCTACTTCGCCGAGACCTATCACCAGCAATACCTCGCCAAGAACCCCAACGGCTATTGCGGCCTCAAGGGCACCGGCGTCTCCTGTCCCGTCGGCATCGGCGTGTCCGCCTCCTGAGCGCGATATCGATGATGAACCTGTTCGTCCGCGATGCGTTCGAAGCCTTCGTCCTTGCCTTGCCGGCGACGGAAATCGTCAGGCAATGGGGCGACGCCTCGGTCGGCAAGGTCGGCGGCAAGATCTTCGCTATTTTTGGCGGCGACGACACCGCGCCGCGCCTCTCGTTCAAATGCTCGGACATGGCGTTCGAACTCCTGCCCGAGCTCGACGACATCGTGCCGGCGCCCTATCTCGCCCGCGCCAAATGGGTGGCGGCCGGCCCCGGGGCGCCGCTCGGTGCCGAGGAACTCGCCGCCTACCTCACGGAGGCGCACCGGCTCGTTGCCGGAAAGCTGACCGCCCGGCAGAAGGCGAATCTCGGCCTAGGCGATTATCTAGCGACGCGATAGACCTTAAGCGCCCCAGCCGGAACCGCGACCGGCGTCAGCCAGTCAGGCTGTCCGCCGGCCTCGAACAGCGCCTTGAGCGAATTGGCGTCGCCGAAGCCGTTGCCGATCACCGCCAGCATGTCGTCGCACATCACGACGAGGTCGATGCCACGCCGGGCGATCACCCGCCAGGCGGCTTCCTCGTCAGCGCCGAAGACCCTGAGGCTGTCGCCTATCCCCTCGGTATTGCGGTGATAGGGCGAACCGATCGTCGCATGCGGTGTCATCAAGACGATATAGGGGCCGAGATCGACCGGAGCGGCGATGCGCGCCGGCGACAGCCGGGCGAGCGGTTCGAAAGCCGGTTCGCTGAGGCAGGCTGCGAGCGGTGAAGCCCCGGCATCATTGCTCCCGGCCGGGAAGACGAGACTGGCCAGCATGAACAGGACGACCCCGGCCATGCCGACCCAGCCGGCGACCAGAGCGAAGGCGGCACCGATTTTGCTCGGTCCCTGCCGCGCCAGGTAGCGGGCGCGCAGCATGGCGACAAGCGCCACGCCACCCGGCACCGCCATGAGCGCCGCCAGCCTGACGCCGCGCAATTGCAGCATCATGCCGACGATGGCGAACGCCAGCAGCAGCACGTAGCCCAGCCAGTCGCCGCGGGCGGCGGCGCGCGTCGTGACCAGCCGATGAATGCCGGCGCCGAGCGCCAGGAACAGCGGCAGGCTCACCGCCAGCGTATAGGCGGGCAGGCTGGCAAGGCTGGTCAGATACGGCCGCGCTTCGACGATATTGGCGAGCCAGGCATGGCGAAGGAACGGATCGAGCGCCGCATAGGGACCGGCGGCGCAGGACGGGAAGAGCTCGAACAGCACCACTCCGATCAGGGCGCCGCCGGCCAGCCCGAATCCCAGTCGCGGCAGCCGCGCCTCCTCGGGCAGCGGCAGCGCCCCGAGCCCGAAGAACACCGCGGCGATGCCGAAGGCGGCGACCACATAGACGAGCGACAGGGCATCGCAATGCGCCGCCAGCCAGTCCGCCGGCCCGACCGCGACGAGGAAATGGATCAGCATGGCGCCGGCAAGGCTGGCGCCGAACCGCCCAAGTCGCGGAGCGAAGCCCTTGTCGCGCACCCAGAAGAGCCCGAACGCCATGATGGCGGCGACGATGACCGGCAGCGTCTCGGCGCCGATGGCGAGCGAAGTCGCCGCGGCGATGCCGGCCTTGAGGGCGGCGGAATTGCTGCGCGGTGCATTGAGGGTTTCGAGCATCAGCCACAGGACCAGTACCATCTGCACATTGTGGTGATCGATCCTGCCGGGCGCGAATTCGGAAACGACCGGCACGGTCAGTGCCGCGAGAAAGAGCGCCGCCAAAATGTTGCCCGGCCCCAGCAGCCGATCGGTGAGCTTTGCCGTCAGCCACAGCGCCGGCAGGAGCCAGAAAAGCGGCCAGACGAACAGGGCGACGCGTTCACCCTGGCCGAAAGCAAAAAGATTGCCGAGCGCGATCAGCGCCCATAGCGGCGCATCGATCAGCCGCGACCAGTGGATTTCGGCGCCATAAGGCGTGTTGAAGCGGTACTGGACGTGGTCGAACCAGTTCTGCCCGCCCATCAGGTCGCGCACCACGACGAGCCGCGTCGCGTCGTCGGTGTCGCCGAACAGGGCGAGAAAATTGCTGTCCCACGCCCGTGTCGCGAACAGCGCGCAAAGCGCAAGCCAGACCAGAACCGCCGGCAGTACCGGCTGGGCGAGGATCGGTTTGAGGCGTTCTGGCAGGCTGGGCATTGGCACAATGCGAATCAGGTGTTGTCAAACTGTGCTGATGCCGTCTTAATTTCGACTGAAGCATCGGGGCTTGCGCCGGCGTCCCCCTTTTGCCAACACTGCTGGCCGGGAGGAAATCGTCATGCTGCGTTTCGTTCTCGCTGTCGCCGGACTGATGCTCGTGGTCGTCCTGTCCGGCTGCGCCACGCTCTCCAAGGTCGAATGCCAGACCGGCGACTGGCGCGGGATCGGCCTCAGCGACGGCAGTCACGGCTATTCGTCGAGCCGCATCGAGCAGCATGCCGAAGCCTGCGCCCAGCACGGTGTCGCCCCGAGCCGCGAGCTCTACATGGCCGGCTACGAGCAAGGGCTGGTCTCCTATTGCCGTCTCGACCGGGCCGCCGAGACGGGCACGAGCGGCGGCGCCTATTACCAGGTCTGCACCGGCGAGATCGGCTTGAGCTTCGGCCGCGTTTATATCGCGGCGCGCGATGTCTATCTGGCGCGCAGCGAGGCCGACGGCATCAGAACCGAGATCGACGCGGTCACCGACAAGCTGACCCAGCCCGGCCTGACCGACGAGGTGCGCCTCGTGCTCGGCGGCCAGTTGTCGAGCCTGCAGGACAGCCTCGAGCGCCAGCAGGACGCCGTCTCCCGCGAGGAACGCCGCCTGCGCACCGTCATGGCCGACGAGGTCCGCCGACTCAACGTCCTCGGCATCACGGCCTGACAGGCCGAACGACGGCAGGGGACGCGCGGCCATCTCCGTCATTGCGAGCGCCTGAAAGGCGCGGGGCAATCCAGAGGGCTCCAAGCGTTGGCACAAGCGGCTTTCTGGATTGCCTCGCCGCATTGCGCCTCGCAATGACCGCGGATGGCTCGGAGCGGAAAGGAAAAATCTAGTCTTTCGGCTGCGGCACGATGCGCAAATAGGGTTTCACCTCGTTCCAGCCATTAGGGAACTTGACCCTGGCGTCCTCGTTCGAAACCGAGGGCACGATGATGACGTCGTCGCCGTCGACCCAGTTGACCGGCGTCGCCACCTTGTGCCTGGCCGTGAGCTGCAGGCTGTCGATGACGCGCAGCACCTCGTTGAAATTGCGGCCAGTCGAGGGCGGATATTCGATCTTGAGCTTGATCTTCTTGTCCGGGCCGATGACGAACAGCGACCTGACGGTCAGCTTGGCGTCGGAATTGGGATGGATCATGCCATAGGCGATCGCGACGGCGCCATCCTCGTCGGCGATCATCGGGAAGTTGACGGCCGTTCCCTGCGTCTCCTCGATATCGCCGATCCAGGCGCGGTGCTTGTCCAGTGGGTCGATCGAAAGCCCGATCACCTTGACGCCACGCCTGTCGAATTCGTGCTTCAGCCTGGCGGTGTAGCCGAGTTCGGTGGTGCAGACCGGGGTGAAGTCGGCCGGATGCGAGAAGATCACGGCCCAGTGGCCGTCGATGAAATCGTAGAAATGCACCTTGCCGTCGGTGGTTTCGGCTTCGAAATCCGGCGCGGTGTCGCCGATGAGCAGTGCCATGCTGGCCTCCGTGGGTGAGAACAGGCTTGAAAAGCGCCGGCACCACTATAGGCGCGAGCGCTTTGCGCGATGTAGCGGGGGGAGGCGGATTATTCTTGTCGGCAAAACCGCATAGACGCGAAAACGTTCCGCTTCGACCCGATCACGCAAAAGAGCTCAAAAGGACCGCCAGGCGGCGGCCTTCATGCCTGCCGGATGCCGCGTCGAAAGCGCCTATTCGGGCTTGCCTTCGGTCCAGGTGACATCGGTGCCGACAAGCGGAACCACCGAGATCGACATCTTGGCCGACCCCTGGTTCAACTCGCGGGTATGGGCGAGATAGATGAGGGCGTTGTGATCCTTGTCGTAGATGCGGTTGACGGCCAGCGTCTTGAGGATCAGCGAGCGCTTGGCCTGGAACACTTCCTCGCCGTCGCGGTCGAGCGCGATCCTGCCGATCACGATCGGGCCGGTCTGCACGCAGTCGATCGAGGAATTGGACGGGTCCTCGAACCAGTTGCCCTGCTGCAGGCGGTCGATCAACGACCGGTCGAAAAAGGCGACATGGCAGGTCACGCCCGCGACTGCGGGATCCTCGATGGCATCAATGACGATGTCGTTGCCGACCCAGTCGACGCCGACCCGACCCACCTCCTCGGCATGGCTCGGGACGAACCATGTGGCGGCGGCGAGCACGACGGCGACGAAAACGAGGAATTTTCTCATCGGACACTCCCAAGTGGCGAAGCGAGTGGTCAACACATGGGGTGCGCGGCGCCCGCGCGCAAGGCGCGCGGGCCGCGATGGCGATGGTCTATTTCGTTGCGGCGGCCAGTTCGGCTTCCGACTGCACCACCTTGCCCAAAAGTCCGTAGGCGAGGGCCTCGTCGGTGTTCATCCAGTAATCGCGCTCCATGTCCTTTTCGATGCGCTCGATCGACTGGCCGGTCGCTTCGGAGAACAGCCGGTTGAGCCGGGCGCGCATGATCTCGATCTGCTTGGCCTGAATCTGGATGTCGGTGGCCGAGCCGCCGACCCCGCCCGACGGCTGGTGGATCAGAAAGCGCGTATTGGGCATGCAGAACCGGTTCTTCTTTTCGGCGGCAATGAAGATCAGCGCCCCGGCGCTCGCCACCCAGCCCGAGCCGATGCAGCGGATCTCGGGGGTGATGAATTTCATCGTGTCATGGATCATGTCGCCGGATTCGACGTGGCCGCCCGGCGAGGAGATGAACACGTTGATCGGCGCGTCGTTGTCGGCGGAAAGGGCGAGCAGGCGCTCGACGGTTGCCCGCGCCACCTTGTCGTTGATCGAACCGGTGATCAGCACATGCCGTTTCTTGAACAGCGTCTCCTCGACGATTTTCGACGGCAGGGCAGGGGAGTCTTCCTTTTCCGGCTTGTCGTCCTCGTCGAGGCGGAAACGGTCGATGGAACTCATGAGAGGCAATCCTTTGACTTTTGTCGGGTCGTTGCGGTCCGCGCCATTCGGCGCAAAAGCTAATGCGTCCGATCGGTCATATGCAAATCGCGTGAAAAGGCGGTTACCGATTGGTTCGCTCGATATCGGTACGCTTGATCCGCTTTTCCACCATGCGGATCAGAAGCGAAAGCGAAATGGTCATGGCGAGATAAAGGAAGGCGACGATATTGTAGGTCTCGAAGAACTTGAAGGTCGAGGCCGAGAATACCTTGCCGAGCTGGGTAATGTCCTGGACCCCGAGCGCCGAAACCAGCGCCGAATCCTTGATCATCGATACGAAGTCGTTGCCATAGGGCGGCAGGATGATGCGGAAGGCCTGCGGTCCGCTGATCAGCCGGAAGATGGCAAAGCGCTTCAATCCGAGCGCCTGGGCCGCCTCGATCTGGCCGCGATCGACCGCCTCGAGACCGGCCCGGAAGATTTCGGCGAGAAAGGCCGCATAGGCCAACATCAGGGCGATGATCGCCCGCCAGGTGAAATCGAGCTGCCTGACGCTGAGGGCCGGCAGCGTGTCGGCCAGCCCGAGCGCGAAAAGCGTGTCGTTATAGGCGGAAACGAACCAGGGGGTGCCGACGAAGGCGATGTAGAACAGGAGGACAAGGATCGGGATGCCGCGCACGATCTCGATATAGAAGGTGGCGATTTCCCTGAGGATCCGCGACCGCGACTGCCGCATCAGCGCCAGCACCAACCCAAGCGCCGAGGCGAGGACAAAGGCGATGAGCGTCACCCAGACCGTCGTCAGAACGCCCGAACTCAGCGCCTTGAAGATGGTCGCATAGTTGTAGTCGGCGCTGATCCCCCAAAGGATCATGACGCCGATCAGGCCGATGGCGAGCAGCCAGAACGGGATTTCGCGCACGGGCTTGCCCGGCTTGTGGGTTGCGGAGCTGGGCATGAAGTCTGGCCCGCGGCTTATCCATCAGGCGCCGCGGGCCTATCCAATCGCAGGTGCCTACTGGTTGTACTCGTAGAGCCACTTGGTGTTGAGCGCGTCGAGCGTGCCGTCTTGCTTCATGTCGGCCAGCGCCGCGTTGACCGGACCGACAAGGTCGGAGCCGGGCGTGAAGATGAAGCCGAATTCCTCGGTCCCGAGCGGATCGCCGACGATCTTGAAGGCGCCGGGATTGGCGCCGATATAGCCGTTGGCCGAAGTCTGGTCCATCAGGACGGTGTCGACATCGCCGGATTTCAGCGCCTGCACGCTCGCCCCGAAGGTCTCGAACAGCTTGATGCGCGGATTGGCTTCGTCGCCGTCGAGCACGTCGTAGACCGCGACATAGAAATTGGTCGTGCCGGGCTGGGCGCCGACCAGGAGGTCCGGGTCTTCGGCGAATGCGGCCGCATCGGCAAAGCGCGCTTCGTCGGCCCGAACCAGCATGAACTGCTGGGAGACCATGTAGGGCTCGGAGAAATCGACCTGGGTGGCGCGTTCTTCGGTGATGGTGATGCCGTCCATGCCGACGTCGAACTGACCGTCGCGCACCGCCTGGATCATCGTATCCCAGCTGGCGAGCTGCCAGTCGATGGTGGCATTGAGCCTTTTGGCGATCTCGTTCATGGCGTCGTATTCCCAGCCGATGCCCTCGCCCGTCGCCGGATCGGCGAAGTTGAGCGGCGTATAGGCGTTCTCGGTGACGGCGACGATGGTCCGGCCGCCGAGATCGGGCAGCTCCGCCGCGTCGGCGGTGGCAATGGACAGGACGGCGAACCCAAAAAGAGCGAGTGTGGCGAAGCGTTTCATGAGGCGGCGATCTCCCTGATGTGAGTTGTATTTGGCCGCGAGATTAGCCATTGGTGACCCTCTTGCCCATACAAAAGCGCGAGGCGTGACAACGCATGACCAGAGCGATCGAGGCCGTCGCCTTCGATGCCTACGGAACCCTGTTCGACGTCCATTCGGTCGGCGCGCTGGCCGAGGCCATGTTTGCGGGCCAGGGCGCCCGCCTGAGCGCGGCCTGGCGCGTGGCACAGATCGACTATACGCGGCTGCGCACTCTCAGCGATCGCTACGAGGACTTCTTGAAGGTCACCGAGGACGCCCTCGTCTTCGCCAGCAAGACGCTCGGCCTCGACCTTGATGCCGATAGGCGCGCCCGGCTGATGGCCCAATATGATTGCCTTAGCGCCTATCCGGAAAATGTCGCGGTGCTCGGGTCGCTGCGTCGGATGGGACTGAAGCTCGCCATCCTCTCCAACGGCACGCCGGCAATGCTCGACGCCGTGCTCGCCAATGCCGGCATGCAGGGGCTGTTCGACCATGTGCTGAGCGTTGATGCCATAAGGCGCTACAAGACGGCGCGCGAGGCCTACGATCTCGGACCGGCCGCCTTCGGTTACCCGCCCGCCCGGATCGTTTTCGTTTCCTCGAACGGCTGGGACGTCTGCGGCGCCACCTGGTACGGCTACCGGACCTTCTGGGTCAATCGCCCCGGCAACGCGCTTGAGGAACTGGGCGTCCGGCCGGCCGGCGAGGGGCGCGACCTCAACGATCTTCTGGCTTTCGTCGGCAGCTGACGCGGCAAAAAGGGGCGGCAGGTTCGCCCGCCACCCCTTTGTCGCCATCGATTTGTTCCGCCCGCCTGGAGCGGCGCGCTTCTAAGCTGAATCGATTCGCCGCTCCATCTCTTTGTGGTCGCACCGTTTCTGCGCAAAGCCGGTGCCCACTTTGCGCGCGCCGCTCTAGGTCAGGTCGAAACGGTCGGCATTCATCACCTTGACCCAGGCCGAGGCGAAGTCGCGGACGAACTTCTCACCGGCATCGTCCTGGCCGTAGACCTCGGCAAGGGCGCGCAGCTGCGCGTTCGAGCCGAAGACGAGGTCGACGCGCGTCGCGGTCCATTTGACCGCGCCGGTCGCCCGGTCGCGGCCTTCGAAGAACTCGGCCTCGCCGTCGACCGGCGTCCAGGCGGTGCCCATGTCGAGGAGATTGGTAAAAAAGTCAGTGCTCAGAACGCCCGGCCGGTTGGTGAACACGCCATGCGCCGAACCGCCGCAATTGCCACCGAGCACGCGCATGCCGCCGACGAGGACGGTCATTTCCGGCGCCGTCAGCGTCAGGAGCTGCGCTTTGTCGATCAAAAGCTCCTCGGCCGAAATGGTGAACCGTGTCCGCTGGTAGTTGCGGAACCCGTCCGCCTGCGGTTCGAGCACGGCGAAGGCCTCGATATCGGTCCATTCCGTCGTCGCATCGGTCCGGCCGGGCGTGAACGGCACGCCGACCTCATGGCCGGCCTTGCGCGCCGCGTCCTCGACCGCCGCCGTGCCACCCAGCACGATCAGGTCGGCCATCGACACCTTCTTGCCGCCGGTCTGGGCGTCGTTGAAGGTTCTCTGGATGCTCTCATAGATCGCGAGGGCTTTGGCTAGCGTTTCGGGCTCGTTCACGGCCCAGTCCTTTTGCGGGGCAAGGCGGATGCGGGCACCGTTGGCGCCGCCGCGCTTGTCCGAGCCGCGGAAGGTCGAGGCCGAGGCCCATGCGGTCTTGACGAGTTCGGAGGTGGAGAGGCCGGAGCGAAGAATTTCCGCCTTCAGATAGGCAATGTCCGTATCCCCGATCAGGGTATGATCGACGGTTGGCAGCGGGTCCTGCCAGATCAGGTCTTCCGCCGGCACTTCCGGCCCAAGATAGCGTGCCTTCGGCCCCATGTCGCGATGGGTCAGCTTGAACCAGGCGCGGGCGAAGGCGTCGGCGAACTGGTCAGGGCTCTGGTGGAAGCGTTTGGAGATCGGGCCGTAGACGGGATCGAGCTTCATCGCCATGTCGGCGGTCGACATCATGATCGAGACGCGTCTGCCCGAACCGTCGACTTCGGGCGCCATGTCCTCGGCCTCGAGGCCGATCGGATGCCAGATCCAGGCGCCTGAAGGGCTCTTGGTCTTTTCCCAATCGTACTTGAACAAGACGTCGAAATAGCCGGTGTCCCAGCGCGTCGGATTGGGCGTCCAGGCGCCTTCGAGGCCCGAGGTGATGGTGTCGACACCCTTGCCGGACTTGTATGTCGAGAGCCAGCCGAAACCCATTGCTTCCATCGGCGCGGCTTCCGGCTCGGGGCCGACCTGGTCGACCGGACCATTGCCATGCGTCTTGCCGAAGGTGTGCCCGCCCGCGGTCAGGGCCACGGTCTCCTCGTCGTTCATCGCCATGCGGGCGAAGGTCTCGCGGATGTCCCTGGCCGAGGCGAGCGGATCGGGATTGCCGTCCGGGCCTTCCGGGTTGACGTAGATGAGGCCCATCTGGACGGCGGCCAGCGGGTTTTCGAGGTCGCGGTCGCCCGAATAGCGCGCCAGCTCGTGATCGGAGGTGGCGAGCCACTCGTCTTCGGCGCCCCAGTAGACGTCTTCTTCCGGCTCCCATGTGTCGGCGCGGCCGCCGGCGAAGCCGAAGGTCTTGAACCCCATCGATTCGAGCGCGACATTGCCGGCCAGAACGATGAGGTCCGCCCAGGAGATGCGGTTGCCGTATTTCTGCTTGATCGGCCACAACAGGCGCCGCGCCTTGTCGAGATTGCCATTGTCCGGCCAGGAATTGAGCGGCGCGAAACGCTGCTGGCCGCCGCCGGCGCCGCCACGGCCGTCGCCGGTGCGGTAGGTGCCCGCCGCGTGCCAGGCCATGCGGATCATCAGCCCGCCGTAATGGCCGTAATCGGCCGGCCACCAGTCCTTGGAATCGGTCATCAGCGCCGTCAGGTCGGCCTTCAATGCCTTATAGTCGAGCTTGCCGAAGGCCTCGGCATAGGCGAACCCGGACCCCATCGGGTCGGACAGGGCCGAGTTCTGGTGCAGGATTCTGAGATTGAGCTGGTTCGGCCACCAATCCTTGTTGGTGCGCATGCCGATGCTGGTCGTGCCGTGGATGACCGGGCATTTGCCGGCGCTGGCGATCTTTTCGTCCATGAATGTCTCCGAATGTCTGCCGCTGAAAAAGGGGCGCCGGACTCCCGGCCCGGCTTTCGCGCAAAAGGATAGAAGCCATGCGCTTCAAAAGCCAATTGATAAATATGTGTCAATTGATAAGATAAACTAATGATTGATCTGACCCTCAGGCAGCTCCGCTTCGTGCTCGCCCTTGCCGATGCCGCCCATTTCGGCCGCGCCGCCGAAGCTTGCGGCGTGACCCAGCCGGCGCTGAGCCAGCAGGTTCGCCAGATCGAGGCGGCCTTCGGCGTTCGCCTGTTCGAGCGCACCACCCGCGCCGTGCATCCGACTCCATTCGGCCGCGAATTCCTCGCCCGCGCCGCACTTGTCGTCGCTGGAGCCGACGCGCTCGCTGCTTTCGCGCAAAGCCCAGGCGGCCGCCCGACCCGGCCCCTGCGCTTCGGCCTCATCCCGACCATCGCGCCCTATCTTTTGCCCGACATCTATCCGGCCTTGCGGCGCGCCCTGCCCGACATCGCCGTCACCGCCTCGGAGGCGCGCACCGATCACCTATTGGCCGGATTGCGCTCCGGCGAGACCGATCTCGCCCTCATCGCCACCGAGGCGCCCAAGGGGGCCGGACTTGCCGAGGCACCGCTCTTTGCCGACCCCTTCGTTCTCGCCGCGCCGCGCGCCGCCGCCATGCATGGCCCGGTCCGCCTCGCCGAGCTGCCGCGCCAAAGCATCCTCTTGCTCGACGAGGGCCATTGCCTGCGCGACCAGGCCATCGACGCCTGCGCCTTGCGGGACCGCGATCTCGGCCAGAGCTTTTCGGCGACTTCTCTTTCGACCATCGTCGAATTCGTCGCCAACGGCCAGGGCATCACGCTCCTGCCGTCCATCAGCCTCAGGAAGGAAGCCGCCGACAGGCGCATCGCCCTGCACGAACTCGAAGCGCCGGGCGCCGGGCGGATGCTGCGGCTGGTCTGGCGCGCCGACACGCCGTTTGCGGCACTGTTTGAGGAGATTGCCGATGTGATCCGAGGGCTTGGAGAGACGCGGCTGGCGGAACCTCTGGTAGGGTGAATCCGGAACCAGCCACACATTCTTCGTCATTCCCGACCTGATCGGGAATCCAGTGCGAGGCGTCCGCCGAGCGTATGAGTCCACTGGCGCTCAGGACTGCGCGCCGCTGGATTCCCGCCTGCGCGGGAATGACGTTGAGAATTTACTTCCGTTCCCGTGTCTCCAGGAACTTCATCTTCGGCCATTCCTTCGTCATATGTCCGAGAAACCAGCGGTCGCGGACGAGGAAAACCGGGGCGCCGGTGCGGTCCTCGGCGATGGTCGAGCGGTTCTTGGCAATGAAGCGGTCGACCTCGCCCTTTTCGTCCGAATGCAGCCAGCGCGCCGTCTCGATGCCGAAGCTTTCGGTGATGATCGGCACGCCGTATTCGCTGTCGACGCGGGCGGTGAGTACGTCGAGCTGCAGCGCTCCGACAACACCGACGATCCAGTCCGAGCCGATGATCGGGCGGAAGACCTGCGTCACGCCTTCCTCGGAAAGATCGGTCAGCGCCTTGGACAGCTGCTTGGCCTTGATCGGGTCGCGGAGGATGACGCGGCGGATGATTTCCGGGGCGAAGTCCGGCACGCCGGTCACCTCGACCTCGCGACCCTCGGACAGGGTGTCGCCGACGCTCAAGGTACCGTGGTTCGGAAAGCCGACGACGTCGCCGGCCACCGCCTCGTCGGCCGTCTCGCGCTCGCGAGCGAAAAAGAACATCGGACTGGTCACCGTGATGTCCTTGCCCTTCTTGACGTTGTGCAATTTCATGCCGCGCCGGAAGGTACCCGAGCAGATGCGCACGAAAGCCACGCGGTCGCGGTGGTTCTTGTCCATGTTGGCCTGGACCTTGAACACGAACCCGGTGACGTCGGTGTTGTCCGGCTGGATCGGTTCGGGTTCGGCCGGCTGCGGCTGCGGCGAGGGAGCCCAGCGCGCCACGGCATCGAGCAGGTCCGGTACGGCAAGGCTGCGGATGGCCGAACCGAAAAACACCGGGGTCAGGTGCCCGGCGCGATAAAGCTCGAGATCGAATGGCGGCGAGAGCTCCCGCGCCAGTTCCAGCCCCTCGAAACCATGAGCCCAGTCACGGTCCTCGAAGCCGGTCCCGGCCTTGTCCTCGAGTTCGGCGACCGTTTCCGGCCGGGCCTCGCCATGCGGGCCAACGACCCTGCCGGACATCAGGTCGAGCACGCATTGCAGACCGACGCCCATGCCGACCGGCCAGTTGGCCGGCGTCACGTCGAGCGCCAGGGTGTTGGCGATCTCGTCGAGGATTTCGAGCGGATCGCGGCCCTCGCGGTCGATCTTGTTGACGAAGGTGATGATTGGGATGTTGCGAAGCCGGCAGATCTCGAAGAGCTTCAGCGTCTGCGCCTCGATGCCGCGCGCCGCGTCGATCACCATGACGGCGCTGTCGACCGCTGTCAGCGTCCGGTAGGTGTCCTCGGAAAAGTCCGAGTGACCCGGCGTATCCAAAAGGTTGAAGGTCAGCCCGCCGCGCTCGAAGGTCATGACCGAGGAGGTGACCGAGATGCCGCGCTTTTGTTCGATCTCCATCCAGTCCGACTGCGTCCGCCGCCTTTCGCCGCGCGCCCGAACCTGCCCGGCGAGCTGGATCGCGCCCGAGGCCTTGAGCAGATGCTCGGTCAACGTCGTCTTGCCGGCGTCCGGATGGGAAATGATCGCGAAAGTGCGGCGGGTTTCATAGGGTGCGGGCATGTATCGGGAAGGGCTCGGAAAGGATCGGGGCTAGCGCATGACCCTTTGCGGGTCAAAGGTCAAGGCCTGGCTTGAATTCCGGCCTGCGCCAGACTATTCTTACGACTAGGTTATCGAACGAAATCAGGTAAGAAGTGACCGACACCGCGACCCTGTCCTCTAAGTTCCAGATATCGGTGCCCAAGGCCGTGCGTGAAAAGACCGGCTGGAAGGCTGGCCAGAAGCTGGTTTTCCTGCCCAAGGGCAACGGTCTGTTGCTCGTGCCCATTCCCGACCGCGCCGCCTTGGCCGGCTCGATGCGGGGCGCCGGCACCGACGACCTCCGCGACCGCGCCAACCGCTTCTGACCGGACGGAGCCGCAGGTGATACTTGTTGATACCTCCGCTTTCGTCGAATGGCTGATCGGCTCGAAGAGCGGCGCCGCGCTGATCCCGCTGCTGCCAGAGCCGGACGCCTGGCTCGTGCCGACGCTCGTGCAGCTCGAACTTGCCAAATGGGTCACGCGCGAGCGCGGCGAGGAAAAGGCCGACGAGGTGATCGCTTTCACCGAATCCTGCCGCGTCGTGCCGCTCGACACCGTCACCGCCTTGCGCGCCGCCGAACTCTGCCGTCTGCACAAGCTCGCGACTGCCGACGCCGTCATTTATGCCACGGCGCTGGAACAGGGCGCGCGATTGCTTACCTGCGACGCCCATTTCGAGGATCTCGACGGCGTCGACTATCACCGGAAATGGAAGGCCTAGCCCTTTTGCGCCACCACGAGATGCCCCGGTGACGGCGCCTCGTCCTCGTCGCGCACGTTGATCTCGTCGAGGGTGAGGAGGGCGAAACCCGCTGCCGCGAGTTCGGACCGCAAATAGGCCTCCGCGTGCAGGAACCGCCTGTTCACTCCGACGGCATACCGGCCGGTTTCCGAGGCGAGCTTTTCGGTCGAAAAGGCGAAAACGCCTTTCGGCCGCAATGCCGCGGCGACGCCGGTGAACAGGTTTTCGACCGCGCCAAGATAGGGCAGGACGTCGGCGGCCAGCACCAGATCGAACGGGGCTTCCTCGTTGTCGGCGAGAAAGTCGACGATCTCGCCGACATAGAGCCCGTCATAGCAATCCTTGTCCTCGGCGAAGTCGACCATCGTTGCGGCGATATCGATGCCGATGATCTCGCGGGCGCAATCGCGCATGGCTTCGGCGCAAAGCCCGGTACCGCAGCCGAGATCGAGCATGCGCGCGAACGGTGTCAGTTCGAGCGCGTCGAGCTTTTTGCGGACGAGATTGGGAACGTCGTAATGGAGCTGCCG
>Ga0180009_10003025_pt1 | contig 19428 bp, 15 predicted proteins | sample OS_PC_MetaG_FD_123537 | JGI IMG/M metagenome (GOLD analysis project Ga0180009, IMG submission 123537) | Groundwater microbial communities from the Aspo Hard Rock Laboratory (HRL) deep subsurface site, Sweden - OS_PC_MetaG | ecosystem: Environmental > Aquatic > Deep subsurface > Groundwater...
CCGAACTGCCGAAGAATGCCGGTCAGAGGACCTTTGCCCGGTTCGACACCTACTTGCAGAATCACCAGCAGGATAACCTGGCTACCATCCGGGAGGAAATCCGCGCTATCATGACCGAAAACGTCGGTGTTTTCAGAACCGAAGCGGGGTTGTCCGAGGCCATCGCCAGGCTGGAAACATTCCAGACGCGGGTCGAAACAGCAACCCTCAGCAACAAAAGCCTGAAGATGAACCCGGAACTCACCCAGCGCTGGGAGCTGGACAACATGCTGGCAGTCGCACTGATCATGGCTCGGGGCGCCCTTGAACGGCGGGAATCCCGGGGGGGACATGCCCGCATCGACTATCCGGACCGAAAAGACGAATACAATCAGCACACCCTGGCCTGGATGGCTGAAAATGGAACGGTGCGTTTCGGCCACAGACCCGTGGACATGAGTATTTTCAAGGAAAACGGCACCCACAGGGAAGAATTCAATATCATTGAACGCAAATACTGAGTTTATTGGAAAACCGGGGGCATGACCCATGAAAGCGCCATACAGGTTGAAACTGATCATCAAACGCACCGATCCGGATATCCCCAAATCCTGGTACCAGACATACGAACTTGAAGCTGGCCGCATTCTGCGCTTTACCGACCTGTTCCGGAAGATCAACCAGGATCTGGATCCAACCCTGGCCTGGAACTCTTCCTGTGAGCATGCCCAGTGCGGATCCTGCTCGGTGAAGATCAACGGGCGGCCCATGCTGGCCTGCGAGCTGCTGGTGGAAACCGCCGTGGCCCGGTTCGGGACCACGCGTTTTGTGATTGAGCCCATCAATATTGCCCCGGTCGTCCGGGACCTGGTGGTCGATTTCGAACAAGCCTATGAACGGGTTCATCGGGTCAAACCCTATATCATTCAACCGGCGCAGAACCCCAACGATTCGAGCCAGTACATGGTTTCACCCCGGGAACTGGAACGCTACGTGGAAGCCACCCGCTGTATTAACTGTTTCTGCTGCGCTTCGGCCTGTATCAGTTCCCACCGGGGGTTTCTGGGACCCAACGCCGTCATGGCCAGCGCGGTCAGAATCCTGGACCCGAGGGAGGATGCCACTGCCGAGCGTCTCAAACTGCTGTACAGCGATGAAGGGGTCTATCGCTGCCACACATCCAGGGCCTGCTCCCATGTATGTCCCAAGGAGATAGACGTGGCGCACTTCATCGGCCTGATCAAGGCCGGCGCCTTTCAGACTGAAGACAACTGATATTATTTTCTGAAGGGATCTGCACAGCACACGATGCGTCCCGCTTTTATCCGCCGGGGAATATCAGCTCTCTTTTTTTTCCGCCGGAGATCTGCTGGAAAGCTTGGCCGACCCGAAAAGATAGCCGGCAATCGCCCCGATCACACCAATGGCAGCCGTCAGCTGCTCCGTTGTCGGGGCAGCAATCACGACCAGGAGCGTTGCCTGTATCACCAGGACCAGACCGCTGCCGTTCACGATGTTTTCCGCTGTATAGACACCGCTTCTGGATATAAAATAGAGGATGATCAGCAGAAAGACCGGAGTCACACCCATGACCACAAAAATCAGGAGCAGTTTGTTATTTTCCTGGAGAAACCGGAATTTCCTTTCATCGTTTTCGTCCGGAATCGATGCCTCTGAAGGTGCTGTAGCTTCCTCGAACGTTTTGATCTCAAATGGCAGGTTGTCACTGGCAGCCACAACGGATGGGTATCCTGCAGAAACGATGACCAGGACGCAACACAGGAATCGACAGATATTTTTCATGAGCCCCCCTGTTCACGGGTGCATTTCATATTGAACATTTTCTGGGAAAGGATGTTCAACAATGTCTGATAATACTCAAATTCACTCTGGGAGCGGGATGACCGCGATTTCTCCCGCAGACTCGATTTAATGCTGTCCAGCTGCTGACAGCTGTTCAGCGGCTCGATTTTTTTTCTGAACTCATTGAAATAGGGGTTTACCTGTTTTTCCTGATAAACATCGCCACCCCCGGATTTCGGGAATGGAATGAGTTCGCCACAATACCCCCCCGTCACACCAAGACCCGATATCAGCAGTAATGACAAACCAATCAATAATCGGGTAAACAGGATTGTTCTCCTCATATCCCCTCCTTGATCAAGAATTGACAGCGTACCGCAAAACCGGATTGGGGCACCGCATCATTGACAACGGGATTCAACAGCAAGATCAATCCGGTTACGGATCAATACCTAACAGAAAAAAAGCCCCATTGTCCAACAAAAATAACACTTCGGGCTCACCTGAAAAACCCGGCCCCATCCCGACCCACATGTCCCCCCCAGAACATCCGATTTTTGCCCTTGACAGAGTGTCGGTATCCCGGTTATTATTTACTTACTATATACTAAGTAAATAAAAAGAGAAGATCACTATTTCCCCTTTTCAATTGGTATCGGAGCGGTGACCGGTCTCTGATTGAATTTGCGAAACCTGTAAGGAAGAGTGTCGAGAATCATCGTTGGCCGATTGTTTTTTTTGCAACAAGCGTTGACCTTCATTCAGCGGCTTAAAATCCGTGTCCGGTATAAACCCTTTGCAGTCAAGAGACGCCTCGTAAGATGCTCTAGCACTCATTCCGCTAAAACCCCAAAACTCAGGCTGAAGCCTTCAAACAGTTGGGGTTTTAGACGCTCCATATCGCTGAGATCCTCTAACGACTTGTCTGATCGCCTGCAAAGGCTTCATACCAGACACTCCGGTTCGTTGTTTCTGCCAGTTGTGACCATTGCTGCAAAAAACCAACCGGACATTACCTGTCGAGCATGCGTTCGATGACAGATGAATCATGACTGCTGACTGAAACCTGGCGTCACTGTTCACACTGTGACAGGACCGCCCGGTTAACCAGCTGAATCGTTACAAAAGGATAAAGATGGACAAAAAGAGAGTTCGGGATGGTGCGGGGACCCAGGTCAGGATTCTGGATGCAGCCGAAAGGCTGTTTTCGGAAAGGGGGTTTTCCGGTACTTCCATTGGCCGGATTTCGAAGGCATCGGGTATTTCGGACGGCCTGATCCTGCACCATTTCAAGACCAAGGACAACCTCTACACCGCTGTGCGGGAGCGGGTCGCGAGCCGTTATAATCTGGTTCTGGCTGGTAAAAGCGATCCCGCTCAAGAGTCGGCGGGACTGGGCGGAATGATGCACCGGTTTTTTCAGACCGCCTTTGGGTTTTTTAAGCACAATATCACCTATCACCGGATTTCCCTGTGGTCCTACCTGGAAGGGAGGACCGATGTGGTGGATAACGAGGCTGAAATCACGGCCAGGATGGTGACACTGGTCAGGTCGGCCCAGGAGGGTTGTATTCTGGAGGATGATTTCGATCCGGTCATGCTGCTGGCGATGGCGGTCGGTTCGATCCATTACTGGCTCCGGTACCGGACCCAGTTCAAGAAAATACTCAACTATTCCGAATCCCTGGCCGAACTGGATGACCGGTTTCTGGATCAATCCGCAAGGCTGTTGATACGAGGGGTGATCAAACAGGAGGATTAAATGGAAAAACGCAACGCTGTTCCAAACGGGGGATCCTTTCCAGACAGGAGAAGGTCAGGCATCCGGATTATCAGGGTGATTCTCTGGGGAGGCGCCATCCTGCTGTTGGGCTCTCAAAACAGTGCCGCAGGGGAGAAGGTCTCACACTTTGGTGCATACCAGGAGTATACAGAAGAGACCCATGATGATTACATTCGCACATCGGATTATCTGACCCTTACGGACGGCACCCGGCTGGCCTATGATCTGCTGCTGCCCGCAAATGACGGGAAAGCAGCCAGGGATCCCCTGCCGGTCCTGTTCTGCCATACATCCTATCTGCGGGCTTACAACATGGTGGCTGGCGGCCGGGTGGTGGATAATGAGATTATCAAACTGAATCCTTTGGCCAAAGCATTTATCTGGTTCAGGGCCAGGCTGGTTCACAACGGTCATATTTTTGATCAGGCATTCATGAATCCATGGCTGAAGCGGATGCTGAAACACGGCTATGGAGTCGTTATCGTGGAGCAGCGGGGTACCGGGGCCTCTGAAGGGTCGATGATTCCGATATTCCGGTATCAGGCTGAAGACGCCAATGAAATCCTGGATTGGATTGCTGCTCAGCCCTGGTCAAACGGGAAAATCGGCATGTTCGGAAAATCCTCCCTGGCCATGGCACAGTATGCGGCGGCCAGCACAGGCAACCCCCACCTGAAAGCCATTTTTCCGGTTTCGTCCAGTCTGGACATGTATGGAGCGGTCTGGTTTCCCGGCGGCATCCTGAACCGTGCTTTTGCTGACATGTTCTCCCTTTCGACCGGGCTGCTGGAGAAAATGGCAGTGCCCGTCGACAGCGATCGGGACGGAACCACCCTGCAGGCAATCCTGAAACGGAGAAGCGAGCATTTCAGTCTTGACAAGGGCCCGGATGCAGGGATCAGGAAAGCCCCGTTACGGGACAGTGACAGTACCCATCCCAGGGGGAAGAGAATCTGGCAGGACCTGGGGATCTATACCCTGCTGGAGCAGGTCAACCAGTCCGGGATTGCCATTTATAACGAAACCGGCTGGTTTGATATTTTTGCCCGGGACGGCACGTTGCTGCACAACAACCTGACCGGCAACCGCAAGCTGCTGATCAGGCCGTTGAGTCACTTTGCCCTGGGCAAAAAGGGCGACGACCTGGACACAGACGCGGAGGCCCACCGCTGGTTTGATTACTGGCTGAAGGGCATTCAAAACGGCATCATGGATGAGCCCCCGATTCACTATTATGTGATGGGGGCGCCGGCAGAAAAGGCCTGGCAGTCCGCCACACGCTGGCCACTGCCCAGAGAACGGCGAGCCCGTTTCTATTTTATGGCCGGGCCCACGCCCGGAAACAGCCCCAATGGTAGTGGACGACTGACAACCGAACCACCCCGGGCAGCCACCGGTTTCGATACTTATCGGATCGATTACAGCACCACCACAGGAAAATCATCGAGATGGCGCAGCATTATCCAGGCGATGAGCTATCCGGATATGTCGGCAAACGACAGAAAATCGATGGCATATACCACAGATCCGCTGGGAACCGATCTGGAAGTCACCGGGCATCCAGTGGTTTATCTGGACGTTTCCACGCCGGTCACAGATATGGATCTGTTCGTTTACCTGGAGGCAGTGGATAAAAAGGGCCGCTCCAGTTACGTGACAGAAGGATGCCTGCGCGCTTCCCACCGGGCACTGGGGAACGCTGATTTTGCATCGCCGGGATTGCCTTTTCATCCCGGTCTTCGAGCAGACATCACCCCACTCATACCCGACGAGCCGACGATACTGGTGTTCGATCTTTTACCGACAGCCTGGCGGTTCCCTGAAGGCAGCCGGATCCGCATATCCATCGCCGGAGCCGATGCGGACAACTTTGCGACACCCCGGATCGATCCACCACCCCACTTGCGGATTTTCAGAAATTCAGAGCATTTTTCAACCATTGAATTGCCTATCATCGAATATGCCGGCAGACCCTGATAATAATCCGCTGCCCGGTCCTGAACCGGGCTTTTTGATACCTCCGGTCCTGCCCTGACTCACCGGCCAACGACTGGTTTAAGACCCTCTCATTTACACGATGGAAACCAGGGGAATGGCCAGACACCGTCAATACCAGACCACTTGCCATTATCAGCAGGTTGATGTATTGCACGGGGAAAGAAGAGATGACTTCATGATCAAGACCAATAGGACGTTAGCTGCCTGATACGGGACAGGTGCATGCAACGAAAAACCCAATCTGAGCCATTAAAACCGGACATTCCAATCAATACGGGTCAAATGGAAACGAATCGAGATGAAATCATCCGTTGTCTGAACGAGCTCGGCGACAGCGATCAACTCATCGAGAAATTGGAAAAAATCATCGAAAGGGAGGGGGATAGTGCCTGTCGGGCGATTTTTCATGTCCTGACACACCTGGATCTGGAACCGGAAGAGGCTCACCGCAGCTGGCAGGATGTTGTTGACCACCGGCGGATGTTGAGTGATCGGATAAATCGTGCTGTCGATATCCGTACGGCCATCTGTGATTTTTTCCACACGGTCAATCATATCCTGAAAAATCCGAAGGTTGTCGAAATTCATGTTTTTGAAGGGGCCTTTAAATCATCCAGATTTGATGGGCTGACCGGTCTTTTCAATCGCCCGGCTTTTGAAGACGAAATTGCCCGCGAAATGTCCCTTGCCAAACGGTATGACACCGACCTGTCTCTCCTGTTTTTCGATCTGGACAATTTTAAGCGAGTGAACGATCAGTTCGGCCATCTGGCAGGCGACCTGGTGTTAAAACAGGTCGCCACAACCTTGTTGATCAGTAAACGTGCAGAAGATATTGCCGTCCGCTATGGCGGGGAGGAGCTGTTATTGATCCTGCCCAAGACGGAAAAATATAATGCCTTGCTGGTGGGCAAGCGAATCTGCCAGACAATCCGGGACCTGAAAATCGAATTTGAGGGAGCAGCCATCCCGGTAACAGTGAGTGGCGGCCTAGCATCCTTCCCGGTGGACGCTGCGACGGCATACCACCTGGTAAAAACGGCGGATGAGGCACTATACCGCGCCAAGCAGGAAGGAAAAGACCGTGTGGTCCTGTTCACCACAAACAAACGGCGCTATACACGGCTGACGGTTGATCTCCCCTTGGAGATTCATATCATTGGAGCAGGATCCATTCCGGCCATCAACGTGAAAAGCAAGAACTTTTCCATGAATGGGATCCTGTTTGAATACGGGATCCCCATCGAACTGGGAACAAAAATCCAGATGATGGCGCAGATCAATCCGCCGGATGCCCCGGTGAAGGTTATTGGAACCGTGGTGCGTGTGGAGAAGTTTTCTATGGACAGATATGATATCGGGATATCGATTTCCTTTCAGGAAATGGCTTTTGCAAGCCGGGAACTCATGGTTCAATGGTACCAATCGTTGATAAAGAAGGAGGAAATTGAATAGCCGCCGGCAGGGATCACCCGGAGCGGCTAAAAGTTCCTGAAGCCCGCACAACCAGGAATGAGAAACGGTCTGCGTGTCTGGCTGAAACAACTGCCCTGGATAACTTTGGAGAAATGTTGAGCGGTACCCTCTTCAACCAGGGAAACCCTTTGTGGTTCGGATGATGGTCTGGTATAAAAGAGGGAGATAAGGGTAACAACGCCATCCGGCATGCTCCCCCAGAAATGAAAACGAATACGAGGCTGTCTCCGATTCAATCGCAAATCCCCATGCACCTGGCTGTTATACAGGGCTGCAAAACAAAAGACTACTCAATTAAGGAACACCCGCATGAATTTTGTCGTCGGAAATCTAACGGAACCGGTCTTCAGACCCCCCTCTGAGTGGGATGCCCTGCTCATCGCAGTGACGAACGGCTGCACCCATCGCTGTACCTTCTGTTCCATGTACCGCACCAAGAAATTTGAGATCCGAAAAGAGATCGATGAGATTAAACAGGAGATCGACCTGGCGCGATCAATGTACGGAAATCAGGTGCGAAAAATATTTTTCGAAGACGGCAACGCATTTACCGTCAAGCCGGAAACTCTGATCGAAATAACCGCATACTGCCACCAGGTCCTGCCCAACCTGGAAAAGGTCAGCGCCTATGCCCACGCCAAAGACATTCTTAAAAAGTCGGATGAGGAGCTCGCGGATCTTGCCAGGGCCGGCTTCACCATGGTCTATGTCGGCATTGAAAGCGGCGATGACGAGGTCTTGAAGGCATGCCGCAAGGGGGCGTCCCAGGACGATTTTGAACTGGCTGCCCAGAAATGCCATCGGGCCGGCATCGCCTGGTCGGGGATTTTCCTGCTGGGTCTGGCCGGCAACGACCCGGAGAAAAGCCGCAAGCATGCCATTGAATCCGCAAAACTGATAAACCGGATGGCTCCCCCGGAACCCATTCCCTGGTATATATCGCCACTGACCCTGGAGATAGCACCGGGAACCGAACTGTGGACACAGCAGCAGAACGGAGCATTTCAAATGGGGTCGTTTATCCAGATCCTGGAAGAGCTCTACACGATGATTGAACACACCGACGATCATCTCCGCAACTGTGTTTTCAATACCAATCATGCCTCCAACTACCTGAGCCTGAAAGGGGAACTGGGAGATCAGAAACAAGCATTCCTGAACACCATCGAAAAGGCGATCAGTCATACCCGTCGCCACAACCACAACTGGTAAAAGGGTCTGCGCTATCGGCTGGATCCGGTTTGCCTCTGATTGTCGATGCCCCTTTGACAGGTTTCTGCAAACGTCTTTAAATGTCTGCGCCGGGTGCACCAAATATGTGTGGGGTAGCTGTAAGCGGAAAGAGGTTGTTTGTTCAGAAAACCTTGGAAGCCAGGGATGGATTCCAGAAGCTCCAAGGATGGATTCATGCGTTTTTCTGAATAAATAACCTCTTGAAGCGGTTATGATTACATACCCACATATTTTTGGGGCACCCTCTGCGCCATTAGATTTTACAAATGCGCAAAAAACCACTATCATTCCTATAACTGAAAAAACAATCAAACGGACCCGATTATCCGGACTGTTTATATGTTTATATATTGATACTCTTTTTTCATCCAGACAGCATTGATTGGGTGATGACCCCCGGGACAGAAATGCGGATGAGCATGGGAACGGTTAAAACGGAGCGCCACGTGACCAGCAAACATCATTTTCACACGGTATCAACCGTTATTGTCATCCTGCTTGGGAGCCTCATCATCAATGGGTGCGATTCCCCACAGACGCCCCCGGTTTACCGGGTGGGTATTCTGAATGGGTTTGCCCCTTTCTCCAGCATCACAGAGGGTTTTAAAGCCAAGATGACCGACCTGGGCTACCAGGAGGGAAAACAGATTATCTATGATGTCCGCAATGTGATCGGCGGTTCGGCTGAGGAGGCGCGGGTTCTTGAAGAATTTGTGGCTAACAGGGTTGACCTGATTTTTGCGTTTCCCACCGGATCGGCCATCGCGGCCAAGGCTGCCAGCCGGGGAACAGGTATCCCGACCGTGTTTGCCATGGTCAACCTCGAAGGGACCCAGCTGGTCGAGAACATCCGCCAGCCCGGTCAGCATATCACCGGTGTGCGATCCCCCGGACCGGAGATTGCAATTAAACGACTGGAGTTTTTACTGGAAGTTGCACCCCGGGCCAGACGCGTTTATACCACCTACAATACAAACTACCCCGCCAATCAACCCACCATCGAAGTCCTGCGTCCAATGGCTTCCAGTCTGGGAGTGACGCTGATAGAGGCCCCTGTCACCAGTGTGGAAGGGATTCAGGCAGACCTGTCCATGCGTTCAGCTGCAGATGACATCGGGCTGGATGGGATTCTGATCATTTCGGATGATCTGTCCCAGTCACCGGCTGGCTGGCCCTTGATCAGTCAATTTGCGGAAAAGCACAAACTGCCCGTCATTGGCGGTGCAACCATCATGATAAAAACAGGGGCTGTCCTCAGTTATGTTCCCGATTACATTGAAAGTGGCAAACTGGCTGCCATTACGGCCAACAAAATCCTCAAAGGCACCCCGGCCGGCACGATTCCGGTTGCCACCGCCGTGATGTCGCTGCGGATTAACTACCAAAGAGCCCAGGAGCTGGGTTTGACAGTTCCCAGGAGCCTTCTGAGCCTGGCCACCGAAATTATTCGATAGTATCGCACACAGAGGCACAAGACGGGATATGCCATGAAACTGCCGATTCAGAGACCCCGGTTGACGAAAAGCCTGACGGCGATGCTCGCACTGGCCTTTTTTGCCCTGAGCGTGATTGCGCTCCTTATCTCAGTTGGCCTGCAGCTATGGTTTAACATCCGGACACAGCAGACAATCATTTCCAGCAACCAGCAGCTGATTGCCCAGAAAGCGGCCCGAACCGTCAGCAGTTTCATCCAGGAGAAGTTCAGCGTTCTGGAGACCGCTGTCTGGTTGACCAATCTGAATGCCATTTCGCAACCGGCGCAGAAGGAGATAATGTCCAGCCTGCTGGGACGCCAGCCAGCCCTTCGTCAACTGGCATTGTTCGATAGCCGCGGGAAGATCCTGATTCAGGTCTCACGTCTCTCGGCTGCATTCCATGCCCAATTCCGTGAACAACTCAGAGCGAGTGATCAGGATCAGTACCCGCACAACAACAGAACCATCAGCCCGGTTTTCATTGATCCGGTGACCAGCGAACCCATGGTGATGATGACCGTTCCCATCATCGATGTCTTTGGTGATTATAAGGGTGCGCTGACAGCGGAGGTCAACCTGAAATTCATGTGGGATCTGGTTGATCAGCTCCAGGTGGGCCAGACAGGTTATGCTTACGTGGTGGACCGGGATGGCGACCTGATTGCGTTCGGTGACATGGCCCGCGTCTTGAAAGGGGAAAACGTGGCCCATCTGCCTCCCGTCCAGGCATTCGTTCAGGGTTCCTTCACTGCCGAACTGACCCCGAGGGCGAGCTACCTGGGAATGCAGGGCGGTGCCGTAGTGGGGACCTATGTTGCGCTGGGGGTTCCGAATTGGGCGGTTATCACCGAAACCCCCTGGATGGAAACCTACCGGGATGTTATCCATGAAACGGTCTGGTCTGTTGTCATCACCCTGCTTATTGCCATTCTGGCCAGTCTGCTGGGTGTGTATCTGGCCCGGCGCCTGGCACGGCCCCTGGTCAACCTGACCCGGGTCGCCACCCGCATCGCAGGTGGCGAGGAGGATCTGCAGGCAGTTATCGAAGGCCCGACAGAAGTCACCAGCCTGGCCAGCGCTTTCAACAGCATGACCAGCCAGCTGCACAAGAGCCTGCAGGATCTGGAACAGCAGATGGCAGAGCGAAGACTGGCCGAGGATTATCTGAGATTGACCCGGTTTACCGTGGAAAACATGGCCGATGCCACATACTGGATTGACCCATTGACCACCCGGATCATAGACGTCAACGAAGCCGCATGCCGCATGCTTGCCTACACCCGCGAGGAGATGCTCAACCTGTCCCTCTCTGATATCGACCCGGGATTTTCACTTGAAAACTGGCCCGGTACCTGGCAACGCATCAAGAAAACAGGCAAGGGGACGATTACCGCCAACCATCGGTCCAAAGACGGCCGGCTCATCCCGGTGGATATCATCGCCAACTATATCGAATTTGGTGGTCGCGAGCTGGACTGTGCCGTTGTGCGCGACGTCACCGAACGAAAACAGGCCGAAGAGCAGCTGCGTTATCAAGCCAGCCTGCTGCAGAATGTTTCCGATGCCATCATCGCCACCGACCTGGACTTCAGGATTATCAGCTGGAACAGGGCGGCCGAAACCCTCTATGGTCACAACGCCGACGATGTCATTGGTCTACCGGTCGATGACCTGCTGCAGAGCGAATATGTCGACTCCCAACCGGCAGTGGTTTACAGGCAGATCCTGGAACAGGGATTCTGGAAGGGGGAAGTCATCCAGAAACACGTTGATGGCAGGCACATTAATATTCTGGCCTCGGTTTCATCTATCCGGGATGGCGCCGGGAAACCCGTCGGAGCTGTGGCTGTGAACCACGACATGACCCAGCGCAAGCTGGCAGAAGCGGCACAGGAAAAACTCGGGGAGCAGTTGCGCCAGGCTCAGAAACTGGAGAGCATCGGCCAGCTGGCCGGCAGTATTGCCCACGATTTCAACAACATGCTGGTCCCCATTATCGGCTATGCCGGATTGGGTCAAAAAAAACTGGAACCGGACAACAAAGTATATACCTATCTGGAAAAAATAAGTACGGCCGCAGAAAAAGCCGCCAGCCTGGTCAGCCAGATCCTGGCCTTCAGCCGGCGTCAAGTCCTGGAAATTGAGACCTTCAACCTCAATGAGATGATTGCTGAATTCCAGAAAATGCTCCGGCGTTTGATCACGGAAGAGATTGAAGTTCAGGTAGTCCTCTCCCCAACCCCCTGCCTGGTCCGGGCCGATCGGACCCAAATTGAACAGATTTTGCTGAACCTCAGCACAAACGCACAGGATGCCATGCCCGGAGGTGGCACGCTCGTTATCGAAACCAGCCATGTTTACCTGGACGAGGCCTATGCCCAAAGCCATTCGCAGACACAACCCGGGCATTATGTGATGCTGTCCCTCAGCGATACGGGCGAGGGAATGAATGCTGACACCCGGAAACAGATTTTTGAACCTTTTTTCACGACCAAGAAGAAGGGAAAGGGAACCGGTCTGGGTCTGGCCACGGTTTTTGGCATTGTCAAACAGCACCAGGGGAACATCTGGGTCTACAGTGAACCGGGCAGGGGGACCACTTTCAAGATCTATCTGCCCCGGGTACAGCAAACCGCGACCCTGACTGCTGTTGAAAAACCGGAACTGGCATCGGTGTTTGGCACGGAAACCGTGCTGGTGGTGGAAGATGAACCCATGGTGCGGGCACTGGCCTGTGAAACGCTGACAGCTCACGGGTATACGGTGATAGAAGCCGAAAGTCCGAACAGGGGTCTCCAACTGGCTTTCGAGTTTGAAGGCCCCATCCAGCTTCTCCTGACCGATGTCATCATGCCCGATATGAATGGCCGGGAATTCCACGAAAAACTGGCAGCCCGTCGACCTGACATAAAAGCGCTGTATATGTCTGGTTATACAGACAATATCATTGCCCATCACGGCGTTCTGGAAGAAGGAATCCATTTTCTGCAGAAACCGTTTACCGTCCACGATCTCACCCATAAGGTACGCAGGGTTCTGGATATGTCATTCCCGGAACCCTCTTCAGGTATTGGCGAGTGACCCCCCGTCCACGTATATCGTTTCACCGGTAATGTATTGGGCGTTTTCCGTACACAGAAACAGGACAGCGCCCACCACCTCCTCCGGCTCCGCCAGACGACCCTTGGGAATCCTGGCCGTGATGGCGGCTTCAATCTCCGGATTCGACCAGATCGGCTGACTGAAGGGAGTTCTGGTCAGCCCCGGGCCAACGGCGTTGACATTGATATTCAATCCGGCCCATTCCACGGCCATGCACTTGGTCAGCATGGTCAGGGCGGCCTTGCTGGCATGATAAATTCCCATCCCGGCACCGCCCCGGACAGCACCCACGGTCGTGATATTGACGATTCTGCCGCCGCCCGCTTTCATCATCTCTTTTGCTGCCAGACGACTCAATAGAAAGGCCGCCTTGACATTCACGTCAAAAATCTTGTCATACCCGTCCTCCCGCAGGTCCATCAGGGGGCGCATAAAACTCCGGGCGGCATTGTTGATCAGGATATCAACCTTTTGAAAGGCGTTTACCGTCTCTTCCACGATGACCGGTATGCGACCGGTCTCCATGAGATCGGCCTCGATGGCCAGGGCTTCCCGACCTTTGGCCCGGATCTCCTGCACCACACTGTCCAGCTGGTCTTTCGACCGTGCGGTGACAGCAACCTTTGCACCACTGTCGGCCAGCGCCAGTGCAATGGAACGACCGATGCCACGGCCACCGCCGGTGACAATGGCAACCTTGTCTGTCAAATCAAATGTTGTAGGCATATTTTGAGCTCCTTCTTCGAATGTTCTTGAGTTTATGCTTTGTAATCATTCAGTTCAATTTACGCTCAGCCCCGAAGGTATTGTGTCTCAAGAACCCTGGAAGCCATGGATGGCTTCCAGGAGCTCCAGGAGGATGCATGCGTTTCTTGAAACACAATACCTTTGGGGCGTATACAGGTGAATAGTTACTATGCTTTTTTCCGGTTTCGTTCCTGTCGAATCTGTTCAAATGTATCCTGCAGGGTATCGGGAGGCATGGCCAGACCGGGTTTGAGCTGCATGTGGATGGCCTCTGTGGCGCAGGTTGAGACACACAGTCCGCAGCCGATACAGCGACCGTCGATAATTTCCGACACATCCGCCTCAATGCGGATGGCGTCCATGGGACACCGATCGAGGCATTCTTCGCAGGCGGTGCAGAGATCCATGTCGATTTTTGCGGCATAATAGGATCGGACATAGCTGGCCGGATGCTTGAGAAACTTGATATTCTTCAGTGCCGGGCAGCAGCAGGTGCAGCAGCAGCAGATCGCCTGGATCTCCCGGGAATTGGTGGGTGAGAGGACCAGACCGTTCTCCTCCGCCATGTCGAGCACCCCCAAAGCCGCTTCGATGTCGATCTGCCTGCCGAATTGATTCTCAATATAGTACTCGGCAAAAGGTCCAAAAGACAGACAGGTTTCCCGGGGTTTTGAACACTCATTACCCATAAACCCCTGTTCTTTCCTGCATATGCAAGGGGTAACCGCAATAGTGGTCTGCTGTCTGACCAGATTCCGGATCTGGTTGTAAGGGGCAACCGCGCCCGAAAAGCCGACCGCCGATTCAACCGGGACCACCCGCAGTTGAGGAGTCTTCACCATCGATTTTCCAAAAAAGGGCAGATAGGCCTCCATCATCTCACTGAATTCCCGGTCGATGGCATTGACCTGGAACTCGTAGATGCCGATCATAAACTGAAAGGCCTGGTATTTTGCACCGTCGTCATCCCTGACCCTGAAAATCAGACCCTTCCGGGCCATCGTCTCCAACTGGTCAGCCAGGGCCTCTGCTTCCGCCCCTGTCCGTCGCGCAATCTCAGACACCGACTCTGGGGACTCCCGCAATTGCAGGGTCAGTTCCGCTTCCGGTGGTGTAAACAGTTTTTCCAGGATCTTTAGTTCCACGCCGGTGGGTGTCGCAGGATACCCGACCGGCAGGGCATCCAGAAATTCTCTCAATCGGATATAGACATCTTTTTGCATGGGTTTCCTTCAAATGCTGATTTGTCATTCAGGGGACCCACCGCCATGGGCAGGGCCCGGAAATAGTCACTCACGTTCCTAACTGTTCAGTTGATCATCGCGTTCTTCCTCATATCGGGTAGACCATGATGGGTGTCCGGGCAGGAAAAACAGGCGTCTTCACAGCGGGTCGCCAGCTGTCACAAACCGTCGAGTCAGCGCCGTCTCTCCGGTTTGGGTGGTGTTACAGGCTATCACCCAGCTTTTTCTTGGCCTCCAGAATGGCCATCCCCATGTCGGAAACCCGTTCGAAGGGTTCCTCCCGATCCGGTCTTAACACCAGCGCTATGGCTTCGCTGGGACAGACGCCGGCGCATACGCCGCAACCCAGGCAGCGGTTGCGATCCACCACCATCTGCGCTGTGTTGGAAATGGCACTGACAGGACAGGCCTCCAGACACTCCTCACATTCCGTGCATTCTCCCAGGTCAATGACCGCTTCATAGAGGGCGTTCATGTACTTACGCTTGTCATGCCCCTTCTGGGTGATTCCCTTCATCGACGCACAACAGCAGGGACAGCAGTTGCAGATATTGGACAGATGCTTGGAATTGGCACCGGCATGCACCAGTCCGGCTGCATCGGCCATGTTGAGAATCCGGATCGCCTCTTCGGCGTCAATTTCCCGTCCAATACCGTTCTCAATATAGTACTCGGCCGCTACCCCGAAATTGAGGCAGGTTTCCAGTGGATAATCACAGCCGTGGCCGGCCAGACGGCTTTCCTTGCGGCAGATACAGTCGGCCACCGAGATCTTCCGGGCGGCCCGGATCTTTTCCTCCAGTTTGTGATGGGGCAGCAGCTCCTGATCCGGCTGGATATGCTCTTCAATAGGGATGACCTTGAATCCGGGGATATTGCTGATGCCCAGTTCGGTGAGAAAAGCCGTTTCGAAATACTCCGCAAACATGGCCGCCAGTTCCGCATCGATCTTTTCGACCGAGTATTCATACATGCCGATCATAAAAGGCGCCAGATTATAACGGGTCTGCCCGTCTCTTTTCAAACGGAAGATCAGACCGTTGCGGGACATGGTGTCCAGCTGCGGTTCCAGTTCTGCAACCGGTTTTCCGGTTCGGGAGGCGATATCCGCCACCGTTTCGGGAAAAGGAGACAGCTGCACCGTGATTTCGGCTTCTGCCGGACTGAACAGTCGTTTCAGAATCCTGATCTCAATTCCGGATTCCGTGGCCGGATAGCCAATGGGCATTTGATTGAGTTTCCGCTGCAATTGATGGTAAATCTGTTCTGTCATGGCCATGTTCGGGTTAAGGGTTCTATTCAGTTCGATTTCCGATCAGCCCCGAAGGGTTTGTGTTTCAAGAACCCTGGAAGCCATGAATGGCTTCCAGGAGCTCCAGCCTACCCTCGTTCGGTTCGGACGGTGCTTCTGTTGATGCTTTAGCACAATCCGTTCATCTTGCCCATCATCAATCTGGTGATTTATAATCGTCCTCTGTGGAATAAAACCGCTGCGACCTGTTTTTCCAATACCTGTAAACAGGTCGAGTAAGAGAGGTCTAACCCAGGCACCATTTACTTTTGACTTTCAAGTTCCATCTCCCGCAGTTCACGCCTGAGTATTTTGCCAATGGCGCTTTTGGGCAGTTCGTCCATGAAGGCGATCTGTTTCGGCACTTTGTAGGCCGCCAGTTTTCGCTTGCAATGAGCGATGATCATCTCTTCGGTCAGCGTCTCTCCGGGGGTTACCACTACAAATGCCTTCACCGTTTCCCCCCGGTAGGGGTCGGGGATACCGATGGCGCAGGCTTCAGCCACGTTGGGGATTTCGTAGAGAATCTCGTCGATCTCCCGGGGATAGATATTATAGCCCCCCGCAATAATCATGTCCTTTTTACGATCCGAGATATAGAGATACCCCTCCTTGTCCATGTATCCGATATCACCGGTATAAAACCAGCCGTCCTTCAAGGCATTGGCTGTCTCCTCCGGCTTGTTGAAATAGCCTGTCATGCACTGGGGACCCTTGACTAGAATCTCGCCTGCCTCTCCCACCGGCAAGTCCCGGGTGCCGGTCTCCACATCCACAATCCGGCAGTCGGTATCCGGATAGGGAATCCCCACACTCCCGGCCTTGCAGACACCGCCCCAGGGGTTCGCATGGGAAACGGGGGACATCTCCGTCATGCCGAACACCTCAATAATCTGTGCCCCCACTTTTCGCTCCCACTCCCGGATCGTCTCCATCGCCAGGGGAGCGGCCCCGCTGACACACCCCTTGATAAAGGAGAGCTCGGCCTTGGCGGGCAGTTTGGGATGGTTCAGGAGCCCGACATACAGGGTCGGGACCCCCCCGAAGATGGCCGGTCGATACTTCAGGATCGCTTTCAGCAGCGCATCCGGATCCGGCCTGGGAATCAGCACATGGTTAAACCCGCGGAAGATACAGTTATTCATCCCGAAGGTAAACCCGGCCGAATGAAATACCGGCATGATCCCGATCACCGTTTCATTGCCGTCCTCCATGTCATGCAGGAGGGCCTTGGCTTGCTGCACATTGATGCACAGGGCGGCATGGGTCAGCATGACCCCCTTGGAAACACCGGTCGTGCCACCGGTGTACAACAGTGCTCCCAGGTCCTCAAAAGCAGCATGATCCGGTCTGACATCAGTCTGACCGGAACGTAGGACAGCCTCGAAATCCAGTACACCCTCCGACGGATCCAGCCTGCGGTGCAGTTCCTTTTTCACAAACGGAAACAGCTGCTTCAAGGGGAACGGCAGGTAATCCCTGATATGGCAGGCGATGATCGTCTCCACACCGGTATTGGGCTTGATCGCCAGCAACCGGGGGACCAGTACATCCAGTATAATCGCCATTTTCGATTGGGAGTCATTCAGCTGGTGGGTCAGTTCCCGCTCCGTATAGAGTGGATTGTTCATGACAACCACCCCGCCCGCCCGCCAGACGGCATAGTTGGCGATGACAACCTGGGGCATATTGGGCAGGATGAGGGAAACCTTATCCCCCTTCTCCAGACCCAGTTTCCGCAGTGCATCCGCCATTTTGCAGACCGCTTCGTGAAGTGCCTGATACGAGATCTTCTTTCCCATCATGACCAGTGCCGTTCGATCCGGAAACCGTTTCACCGTTCGATCAAAGGCTTCCGGGAGGGTGATTCTTTCGTAGTCAATTGTATGAGGGACCTGGGGGGCATTGTGCGCATGCCAAACTCTTGATTCCATAGCTTTTCCTCCCTGTACGAATGTGGACAACCCGTTGATGGCAAACAAACCCGGAATGATTGCATGATTGAACCCGGGGATTGAACCGGTCAAGCGGAAGATCAAGGTTAGTAAACATAACCGTCAATATCCTGTCAAGCACAAATCGGCTTCATTGGGGTTGAATCGTCGGGGGTTCCTTTATTTTTTAACATACTCATTTTATTTTTTATTTTATCACTATTGTCACTGTTAAAATAACTACGGAACGTTCCATGGAATAGTTAGTAACATATACCTTTTTAATTCCAGGTCCAAAAAATGTTCCTGTTCCCTGGGTGACAGATCCAGTCTCGGTTACTGCCTGGATTTCGCAGAAACCAGATTCTCCACACCAAGTCTCGCCAATTCAGCCAAACGATACCATCTTCCCACCGTCCGGCATTTCTGGATAACCTGCCGCCCATTGCGGCGGCGGGTTGGACCCGAGCCATGAAAAAAAATGACATGGACCGACTCAAGGTTTCCGGGAAACCTTCCGATGAGGAATCAGAACCTGTTAAACACACGGGTCATTTTCCATCAGCATTGATGACCCCTGGCCCTCATGACTGGCGAAAACAAACCGGAGCAGATGATGAAAGCAGCACGTACGAAAGACAACCTGGAATGGCTGGAAGAAGTAAAAGCGGTGCACGATGTGGTTACCATCTCAGGCAAAGCCCGGCGGATCATGCTGGCAAAGCGGTTGATCCGGTCCGGACTGGCGTTGATTCGCAGATCCCAGGGCGCAGGACCCCATCCTCAAACCAGCGGACACCGCCGGCATCCCCACACCTACGCCCACCTCAGATCAAAATCCGGCGGTTTCGCCAACTGAAGGACTGGTGGTCTGCTGCGCGTCCCTTCAACATAGTAACACTGGTAGTATTCCCCCGATAAGCAGCAGGAGTTGACATCCCTGCTGAACAGTTGCTCTGGCTTTATTCATTACGCCTCAACATTGAATTTAATAGTGAATTTAGTACCGTTGTTGCTTTCCATATCGATGGAGCCGCCTAACTGATCCTCCGTCAAGGATCGGACGAGTTTAAGACCCAGTGAATTTGTATTTCTCCAGTCCACACCGACCGGGAAACCGACGCCATCATCCATAACTGTCAGTTCTAATTCATTCTCTACTTTTTTCATTGCAACGGTTATTTCACCTTTTCGATCATCAGGGAAGGCATATTTCAATGAGTTGGTAATCAGTTCATTGATGACCCTGTTTAATAATTTGTTTTTTCCTGATGCCATTTGTCATCTGGATAAATTTCGGAGCAATGCCTAACCCAAAATTTTTTCCAGATTCGCAACGGTTTTGTTTTTTTCGTGAAAATCA
>Ga0180009_10003026_pt1 | contig 19428 bp, 18 predicted proteins | sample OS_PC_MetaG_FD_123537 | JGI IMG/M metagenome (GOLD analysis project Ga0180009, IMG submission 123537) | Groundwater microbial communities from the Aspo Hard Rock Laboratory (HRL) deep subsurface site, Sweden - OS_PC_MetaG | ecosystem: Environmental > Aquatic > Deep subsurface > Groundwater...
AAATAGAGGAGATTTAGAGAGAAGAAATGCCTAAAGAATAAGTGAGGACGGCATATTTTTGTTTTTCTCTCTTTTCTCTTTGACAAAAAAACAAAGTGATAGCCGTCCCCAAAGGACAATTATCAATATAAAGACATTCATTACTTTAAACTAAAAATTCATCAACATTGCGGATATTTGAACCCAAGGAGATTTCAATTCAATTAAGAAAGAACCAAAAATTTTCTATTTAGATCTTTCATTAATCTCCTTTAAGATTTCTTCTAAAAGTTGATCTAACGAAGACATATTGGTCACATTTTTCCGGCAATTCCGCACCGAAATTAAATCTTTTTCAACTTCTTTGTCTCCAATGATAATTAGATAAGGGACCTTATATACTTGAGCTTCTCTAACCTTCAGAGCTATCTTTTCATTTCGATAATCTCTCTCAACCCTAACTTTGACTTGCTTTAATTCTTTTTCTATTTTTTGAGCATACTCTTTATGTCGCTCTGAAATGGTAGCTATCTTTACTTGAACAGGAGAGAGCCATAAAGGAAAGGCTCCTCCATAATGCTCAATTAAAGCTCCTATAAATCGCTCTAAACTCCCTAAAACTACTCTATGAATCATAATAGGTACGTCTTCTCGACCACTGCTATCAATATAGCTTAATTCAAAACGTTGAGGTAGGTTAAAGTCCACTTGAATCGTAGGCCCTTGCCAAGATCGACCTAACGCATCTTTTAACTTTATATCAATTTTAGGACCATAGAAAACTCCTTCCCCTTCATCGATTTTATAAGAAAGACAGCGATTTTCTAAGCTTTCTTTTAAAGCAGCAGTAGCTTTTTCCCAATTTTCTATAGTTCCTACAAATTTCTCAGGACGAGTACTTAAATATACTTCATATTCATGAAAACCAAAAATATTAAGCATGTAAAGAGCAAAATCTATAATCTTATTTATTTCTTCATGTAACTGGCTATCTCTACAAAAGATATGGGCATCATCTTGAGTAAATCCTCTTACTCTAAGTAAGCCATGAAGCACTCCTGATCTTTCATGTCTATAAACAGTTCCTAACTCAAAATATTTTAGAGGAAGTTCTCGATAACTCCGAGTCTTACTTTTATATATTAAGATATGGCCTGGACAATTCATTGGTTTTAACACATATTGTTCCTCTTCTATCTTAAAAAAATACATATTTTCTCGATAAAATTCACTATGGCCAGAGCGATCCCACAAATCTACTTTAGCCATATGAGGAGTTACTACTTCTAAATAATCCCTTTTTTGGTGTTCGCTTCTTAAGAGTTGGCAAATTTCTTGCCTTAAAGTACTCCCGTGAGGATGATAATATATTAATCCTGCTCCCGCCTGGTCATAAATATTAAAAAGCCCTAACTCTCTTCCTAATTTTCTATGATCCCTTTTTTTAGCTTCTTCAAGCTTACTTAAATAGTCACTTAGCTCTTCCTGATTATCAAAGGCACTTCCATAAATTCGAGTAAGCATAGTATTATCTTCATTACCTCGCCAATAAGCTCCGGCCAAAGAAACAAGTTTAAATGCTTTTATGTATCCAGTGCTGGGGAGATGAGGACCTCGACAAAGATCAATGAAATCTCCTTGTCTATAGAAAGAAATTTCATTCTCTTTTATTCCCTCTAAAATTTCTAATTTATAAGCAGCTCCTTGTTGAAGATAGTATATTCTTGCTTCTTCCTTTGACATCAACACCATTTCAAAAGGTAAGTCTTTTTTAATAATCTCTTTCATGCTATCTTCAATCTTGAGAAGATCATCTTCTTTGACGTTTATTACTCCAAAATCAAAATCATAGTAAAACCCATCTTTAATCGCTGGGCCAATTCCAAACTTTACTTCTCCATATAAATTTTTTATGGCTTGAGCCATAATATGAGAAGTACTATGATTGTATATTCTTTTTCCTTCCTCATCTTCAAAAGTAATAAAAGAAACCTTACAGTCTTGATTAATCTTTGTCTTTAAATCTTGCGCTACTCCATTTACTCTTATCGCCAAAACAGTCCTTTTATTAATCTCATTAAGATCATTTAAAATTATCTCTGCCTTGATCCCTTTCTCATATTCTCTTTTAAGATTATCTTCAAATTCAACAATTATTTTATCCACTATTAACCCCTGCTGTCATCTCAACGAATTGATCGGGAAAAAAGTTGAAAGTTTAATACTGGTGGGCGATACTGGATTTGAACCAGTGACCTCTTGCATGTCACGCAAGCGCTCTAACCAACTGAGCTAATCGCCCCTATTATAATTATCAATTATTATAGTAGTTATTAACGAAAACCGGCCATAGAAAATAATACCGAGCAATAAAAGATAAACTTGTTTGCCCTCGAATTAATTTGCTCTATGTCAAATTTTCATTAATAAGCGCTATATTAATCAATTAATAATAATTGATAATTGGAGGCGACGCCCGGACTTGAACCGGGGATAAAGGTTTTGCAGACCTCTGCCTTACCACTTGGCTACGTCGCCACATCACTACTTTAAAGAAGAAACTTATCAAAGCCCCCCAGTTTTGTCAAGGAAAATCGTTCTATCTGGGTAATTAGTTAGTCATTGGTATCTTTAAACCAATCTTCTCAATTTTGCCTTTTTTTTAAGATTACTTATTTAGAAATTAAATTATAATTCCTTCTTTCGAATAGTCTTTTCTTGATAATCTTCTCTAAGTAATAAGAAATCATATTTTTAATATTTTTTCTGTCTTTCTTCCAAGAAATATTCTTAAAATTAAACTCCCAGTTAGCATTCCTTACCCTTTCTTCCATAACTTTAGGATGCAAACCATCAAAATAACGCATTCTAAAAGGAACTTTATAACAATACTCATCACTTTCTAAAACATAATTCTTTTTAATCCATTCATCATTATGATACAGCTTGGCAAAATTAATCATCTTTTTCTTCATTACCTTGGCAGCCCTTGCCCATCCATAGTGATAAATCTTAGCATTAATATGAATCACTTTAAGCTTACGATCCTCTATCCGAAAGCTTTGAGCATCATGCCAAGAACTAACACCAATATTATTTCTTATAATTCTTATCTCTCTTCGATACCAATTTCTTGCAAGGCAAATTGTTTTATAACTTCCATAAAAATGGATATAATCAAATAATAAACCTTCAACATTATAGTTATCTAAATTTACTTCCATGGCTTTCCTTATTGCATCTAGATTGTCTTCATGAACAATTTCATCTGCCTGTAAATAAAAACACCAGTCTCCTTTACAATAAGACAAAGCAATATTTGTCTGTTCGGCTAATATTCTTCCTCCTTCCCTAATATTTAAATTCCACTTACTTTCAATTATTTTTATCTTGTCACTTCTAATAGATTTAATTAAATTCATCGTTTCATCTTCACTATCGCTTACATTAACGATATACTCATCACACAAAGGTAAGATAGAAGTGATAGACTCTACTATAGGATAGCTGTATTTTAAAGCATTTCTAACAAAAGTAAACCCACTAACTTTCATTGCTATTTCCTTATTAAGTCAACCTTTTTAATAATTCTTATTAAAGAATAAATTAATCTTTTCCATAACATCTTTTACCTTTATCTCTCTCATGCATCTATTATCTCCATATTGACATTCCTTTTTTCTACAAGGAGCGCAATCTAAGTCTTTATAGATGAGATATTCTCCATACCCCAAAGGACCATTTCTCTTAGGATTGGACGAGCCATACAAGCCAATGACTGGAGTATTTACTGCTACCGCTAAATGGGTAGGACCGGTATCGCATCCAATGTATAAATGGCCATTTTTAATTATAAAAGCTAATTCTTTTAAAGTGGTTTTACCTACCAAATTTATATAATCAACATTAGTTAAATCTTTTATTTCCTTAGCTAAAGTCCGGTCTGATGCTCCTCCTGTTAAGATTAAGTTAAATTTATATTGCTCCTTTATAGTCTCTATTAATTCTGCAAATAATTCTGGAAACCATAAGTTGACCTTTTTACTTGCTCCAATATTTATTATTAGTTTAAATCTTCTATCTTCAATGATATCTCTATATTTACGAGTAAGGTCAGGAATAAAGAGATCATACTTAATCTTGACATCTTTAATTCCAAGATAATCAGCAAATTCCAAATATTGATAGATAATATGTTTATTATCGCTAAAAGAAGGTATCTTAAGATTAGTAAAGAGATAATTATATTCCTTACACCTCTTTTTATCAAAACCTAATCGATTTTTAGCTTTGCTTAGATAGGTAATTAGTCCACTCTTTAATAAACGTTGCAAGTCAATAACTAAATCAAAACGATAATTTCTAATCTTTCTAAGATAATTTAAAATATTTCTTCTATCGAAGAGAATAATTTCATCAATAGAACTATGTCCTTCCAGGATAGGATATGACTTTGACTCTACTGTCCAAGCTATAAAACTCTTTGGATATTTATCTCTTAAGGCTTTTAAAAAGGGAAGGCTATGGATTACATCCCCAATGGATCCAAGCTTTACAATTAAGATCTTTTTAGCTTCAAGCACCTTATCTCCACCCATTAAAGCACTTATTAATCATAATTTGACATAGTATAAGTTGACTTAATCAGAAACGGGCGATCGATATAATATTTCAATGCCCTCACTACTTGCTTACCCAATTCATCTTCTTTGTTTGTCCAAAACCAACTAAAAAATTCTCGTTTCAATGCCAGCCACAATTCTTCTATTGGATTTAAATCCGGCGAATATGTAAGCAAATACATTGGTTCCAATATCTCCCAATTCAATCTTTTTGTCTTATGCCAACCAGTATTATCCTATGTCCACTTTTGGTTAATAAGGGCTATATAGAGTGCGCCGTTCAGATTAAAGTAAAAAAAAGAATGGACACCTGATATAACAGATGTAATTGAAATTGAATGCACAACAGAAGATCGAATTACTGAAATTGACCTTGTTTTTGAACCTAAATATTTGTCAAGTAGACCTTTGGTTTTTACCCAGCCAGGTTAAAAACCCCAGATAAAACCAAAATAAATACCCTGTTTGACCAGATAGGGTATAGTCTACCATCCCATGGACAAGAAAATCTATTAGACAAGCCAATATTCCTAAAGCCAAAATCTTAGAAAAGGATGTTTCTGCTTCCTTAAATACTATCCATGCCCATCTAAAAGCAGAAACAAGTAACCAAGAGAGAGCTAAGAGCCCAACTATTCCAGCTTCTACCGCAAGCTGAAGAAAGATATTATGAGCATGTTTTTGCCCCAAAAGAAAGGAAAATTTCTCTTTACCCTCTGGTGCATATTTTGGAGAAAAAACTTGATAACCTCCTGGTCCATGACCTAAAAATGGTCGTTTCTTTATCATGACTAAGGCATTTTGCCAGAGACATACCCTATCTGCATTGGTTTGAAGATTAAGCATGTTTACCGCTCGGTGCTTCTGCTGATCAGGCAAGAATAAAAGCGAAATAATAATCACTATACCCAAGCCTAAAAGTATTCTTCTGGATATAAATAACCCTAAAAAGGTCAAGGCGCAAATATTCCCCAGCCATGCTCCTCGAGTAGAGGTAAGGATAAGACAGATAGCCATCACCACTAAGGAGATAATCAGTCCCTTTTTTATCCTCCAAGATAAAGGGATAAGGAAAATAAGAGCTACAACCAAGGGAATAACCATTCCCAAGCCACCACCGGTCCCCCTGTTACTTGTTAAAACCAAATATTTTTCTGGCGAAAAATGCCACATTAACGAAACTATCTCATATCCAGATAATAAGCATAAACTTGTAATCAAGCAAAAGAGTAGCCACTTAATATCTTGTTTACTTCTCATCCCGTAAATAACCAAGTAATAAAGCAGAATCTTTTCCCCGAGAGAGCGAATCTTATCAAGACCTTGAAAAAGCGGTAGTGGCGAGATCAAGGTTGAGACTAAGAGTACAACTAAAAGTGTAACGATAGGCCAGTTCAAAGCCACTCCCTTTGCCTCAAATCTTTTTGTCAGGATCATCCTGGTAATCCAGCCTAAAAAAGCAAGGATTACTCCTCCTATTGATCCAGAGGTTGAGACAACAGCACTCAGGCTATAAATAACTAGTCCAGCTAACATGACGTAATTACAAGTAGCTATCCACTTTTCTCTTTTTATATTGCAGCTAATCATGCTTAAAACATCTCCTTTGACTCACTAAATTTTAATAGATTAAACTTGTGGCAAAATAAGGTAGAAAAATGCCTGAAAGCTCATATTTGATACGGGAAATTGGCATTTTAGGAGTAAAAGTTTCTTAAAAAAGCCAATTTCCTCAATAACTATGCGGGCTTTCAATCGTTTTCTCTCTTTATTTTGCAATAAGTTTATTGAACAGATTTGCTTGGAATTAAGTCTTCTATAAATTTTACCAGTCTGCGTTTCGTTAATCTTTCTTTTAATTTTACAGCTATACTCAAGCAAAATAAGTAAAACAACCTCCTTTGATCTTTTTTTGAGTTTATTGACTGTTAAAAATAGTGCTAATATAGTAATTATTAATGAAAATTTGACATAGAGCAAATTAATTTGAGGGCAAACAAGTTTATTTTTTATTGCTTGGCATTATTTCCTATATCCGATTTTCGTTAATAACTACTATATTACCTAATGTTTGCTCTGCTAAAATAGTCGAATATATTTATCATACCACCATTGAGTCTTTCTCCAGAAGCCGAACAAATTAGTTTTTGGGAATACCTGTATTCGTCTTAATTTGTAAAGGTCATCTGCCTTTGTATCGCAGGCACAGGCGCATTTGAACCCAGCATCCCTGACCATTTGTTTTATCATTTGGTCAAACTCACCATAAGGATAGCAAAAAGTCGTAACTTCTTGCTGAATAATCCCTTCCAGATCCTTCTTGCATTGAACTATTTCCTCAAAGGCTTTATCTCTGCTTAATTGCAGAAGATGTGGATGGGTGATGGTATGTCCGCCAAACGAAATGCCATATTCAGACATTTCCTGTATCTCATTTATGGATAAAAGCCTTATTGCCTCTTCCCCGGGCAGTATATCCCATTGATTAACCCCGCCAATTTGTCCTTTTACTAGAAATATGGTTGCAGTGAACCCATACTTTTTCAGGATAGGAAAGGCATAAAGGTAATTATCAAGGTAACCGTCATCAAAGGTGATAATGATTGGTTTTTTTGGAAATTTATCTATTGAAGCAAGCATATCTAAGGAGATAGTCTTAAACCCCATAAGATGTAAAAGCCTCATCTGTCGTCTGAAATTCTTAGCTTCTACCCATATCCCATGCTGAGAAGCAGATGGCTTTATATGAACTACCCGATGATACACTAATATTGGCACATGTTTATTTCTTTTGTAGTTCATCATAGACAGCTACTACCTTTTCTGCTACCATGTTTAGATTGAATTTAGAAATAACGATTTCTCTTCCCCATCTGCATAATTCTTTTACCTGGTCTTCTTTCTTGAAAACCTTAATTATTGCCTGGCTCATAGCCTTCCAATCAACTGGTTGCATCTGGCAACAGTCACCAAAATTGGTAGATATCCCTTCCTCGATATTTTGAGGGGTAAGCAAGCCTATGAATTTCTTTTCTCCTATAGCCATTACAGCTCGGCTACAAGCCATTGCCTCTAACGCTACTCTGCCTGCGCCAATAACTAGATCAGATAACCCATAAATTAAAGGCATATCATGACGTAAGCCAGTAAATCTTATCACCTCATCATTAAATTGCCGATTAATAGCCTCAACCCTTGTCTTTAGTGAATCACTTTTTTCCCCACCAGCAATAATAAGTATCTTAAGGTTAGGGATAACCATTAAAATCTCAGGAAGTACTCTTTTTACTATTTCTTCTATTAGCTTTCCTCTTTTGTTACTAAACCTGCCAACCCAGGAAACAACCCTTGCTCCTGGCTGAATCCTTAGTTCTTTTCTTAGCTTAGCTGAGGCAGTTTGCGGACTAAAACGATCTATATTTATGCCATTTGGTATCAAGAATATATTCTTATCATTGACCCCTAAGTCCCTAATCAGATGCTCTCTGACTGCCTCAGAGATAGCAATTATCTTTTCTCCAAAGCAGGGCATAAGTTTACGGCTCAAACGTGTAGAATATATACAATGAGCTGTTGTTACTAAGGGAACATTAGTTATTCGACTGGCAAAATAAGCTACCCAGGAAGAGGCTCTTGAATGAGCATGAAGGAGAGTAATTTTTTCTTGCCGAATTATTCTGGTTAAAGACATTACATGTTTTATCCGATTAAGCAGGCTTTTTCTGTTATCTAAGTCAAGGGAATAATAGGGAATAGCTATCTTAGAGTTGAGTGTATCCGAAACCATAGTTACCTTATAACCCTTATCTTGTAGCCATTGCACCAAGGAAACAGCATAGGTTTCAGCGCCGGTCAACTCAACCTGAGAAAGGACAAAGAGAATATTCATACCTTAAACCCACCTCCTTACTGTTTCTAATACCCGCTCAGGGATAATTTGATCCATGCAATTATATGCCTTGCACCTTTCTTTTTTGCATTTTCGCAAGCAGCATGTTATTCCTTCTGGCATAAGCACTACATGTTTTTGGCCATAAGGACCCCATTTAGCTGGAGATTGAGAGGAAAGAGGCGAAAATAAGACTATCACTGGTATACCAAGTCCAGCTGCAAGATGCATGGGGCCAGTGCTTGGACCAACAAAGAGGTGACAAAAGGAGAAAAGAGCCATAAGTTGACCCAGGCTAGTCTGCCCAGCTAAATTGACTGGCTTAGTATGGGTCTTTGCAATTATTTGATCAACCAAGTTTTGTTCTTCTTTGCTACCAGTAACAACCACTCTTACTCCATCTACGAAACTTAAGCCATCAATTAAGCGAGCATAGTTCTCTTTACTCCAATTTAAGGCTGAACCACCACTGCCAGGATGGATGCCAATCAAGGGGGAAATACCTAATAAATTGTGCCTTGTCAGTAGCGATTGAACATATCGATTATCCTCATCCTTTATCCATAAGGCTATCTCTCTTCCCATTAACTGAGCTCCTGCCTCTTTTGCCAGCTTTAAACAATAATCTATCTCATGATGAACTACCTTTGTCCGGTGAATATATGCCCTCTTATTAAATAATATTCCCACCGGTTTATATCCTGTCCCTACCCGATAAGGAATTCTACTTAACCAACAAAGCCATCCATTTCGCCAGCTTGGATAAAGAACCACAGCCAGATCAAACCTTTTTTCCCTTATCTGACAAGCTAATTCAAGCACACCTTGCTTTTGGTCAATGATTATCTCATCTACATCTGGATTATTCCATAAGATATCCCGTGTATAATCTTGAATTAATATCCCAAGATGTGCCCGAGGATAGCTTTTTCGAAGGGCAGATATGGCTGGCAGGCTTAAGATAAGATCACCGAGACAATCATTTCTTAAGACAAGTATCTTTTTTATTCCCCTAATATTTTCCAACTTTATTTATCCTTAAAAATCGTAACTAAACAAGTTAGTTCTCTCTACGCTCGGGATTATTCTCCATAGGGACGAAGGGACGAAGCCTCATGGCATTCAAGAATGCTCGAACTTGCTCGCGTTTCTTGGCTGTCACCTTCCACGAACAAGATGGAATTTCATGAAACTAAATGTAGGGACAGAGCTGATCCCTGTCCGAGTAAAAACTGCCATAAAAAGATTATAATTAAAATTGCTGTCTTCTTTATAGTTTCTTCTTTATCTTCCTTGTCTTTATAATATTGGTTTAAAAAAACTACCTTATCTTCTCTTGTCATTAAAGGTGTCTCTTTTTCTAATTTTTCTACAGAGCGATTTAACCGGAGAAGATTTCTCTTTCTTTGTCTTTCCGTTAATCTTTTTTTAAGACAAGCCTTATCAAAATCTATTATAAAAATCTCTATCTGGTTCTCTTTATTTTGAATTAAGATATTTTTTAAATTTAAGTCCTTATGGTAAACACCCACCTCATGCATCTTCTTGATAGAATCAGCCATACCCTTTATTACTTTCTCTCTCGCTAATTTATTCTCAAAATTTAAAGACTTAAAGTAATCATAAGCATTAATACTATCCTCTACTTCTTGAGTAATAATATCTGCTTGATAAAAAATATATCCCCATCTTTGGACAACAATAGCTAAGATCAGAGGAGTGTTAAGGTTATTTTTTCTGGCTACCTCACTTACTAATAATTCTTGAAAAGGCCTCTTTCTTATTCCCCAATAGATATCCTTAAACAGCTTTCTAAAGATACCTCCATGATGATAATGTCTTATTACCATCCGAGGATTGTCTATGCCTTCTTTGATCGGTATAGATACCGTCTCACCCCGGCCTTGAAATATCTTTTTATCTGGGCATTCCTTGATAAGCTTTTCTAATTTTAAGATACCTCTGTCTAAGAGATCGTTAGCTGCCTCATTTCGAATATAGACTACTTTATCTTTGCCCTTAATCTTTTTAAATAAATTTAAGATAAGTTTTATTTTTACCACTTTATAACTTCTTTACAACTCCTTACTACTTCTTCCGCGCTGATACTCTTCATGCAAGCTAAGGTATCGTATTTACATCTATCTGGACCATGCCCCCCACAAGGACGACATTTTAAACTTTTATTTTCTAAGATAACTACTTTATCTCCCCGAGGAGTAAAGCCTTGCTCTAAAACAGTAGGTCCAAAGATAACTACAGTAGGAATACCTAAAGAAGCTGCAATGTGAGTAGGTCCAGAATCATTGCCAATGTATAACTTGCACTTGCTTATTAATGAAATCATCTGCCTGACAGTAGTTTTTCCTGTGGCGATAATTGGTTTAAAATTTATTAACTCCATAATTTCTTTAACTAAAGAAGTTTCATTTGGTCCACCAAAAAAGATAATTTTAACTTTACCTTCTTTGGCTAAGATATTTCCTACCTCAGCAAAGCCTTCTTTAACCCATCTTTTGGTCTTCCAGACTGCTCCAGGATTAATGCCCACTAAATAATCATGGCTATTAATTCTTAAAAATTTATCGGTATACTCATTATCTTTAGCACTTAAATAAAGATGGGGATTTTTTTCTATTAAGGTGCAATTAAGAGCCGAAGCTAACCTTAAGTTTCTTTCTATAGCCTGATCTTCTTTAATTAAAGGAATCTTTTTAGAATAAAAAAGATAAGCCAGGTATTTTTTTAGACCCACTCTTTCTTTAATTCCTGAAAATACAGTGATTAAGACGGAGCGAAGTGATTTGTGGGGCAGGATAGCTAGATCAAATCTCTTCCTTCTTATCTTTTTTACTAAATTTATAAAATTAATTAACCCTTTATCTCTTGATTTTTTTTCATAAATAATAATCTCATCAAGGTAAGGATTATAAAGGAGAATATCTTTTCCATTCTTTAAAGTTACTGCACAGAGAAAAGATTGAGGATAATTTTTCTTAATTGTTTCAATTAAAGGGATAGTAAGGACTACATCTCCAATAAAACCTGTTTGAATAATGAGAATCTTCTTAAATTTATTTTCTTTCATTATTTAAGATCTTTATAAATTCATCCTGACCAGAAATTAATTCTAAAATTATTTTTAAGTAGTATAGCTTTATGTCTTCTTTTGGCCACATCTCTTCTAATTTAAGGGCATCCTTTTCTGTGGTAATAACTACTTCTCCTTTAGTCTCTTTAAAATTAGTAATAATCTTTTCTATGTCCTTTTGTTTATAAAAATAATGATCAGGAAAACGCCAACTTACTACTTTTTTTGCTCCTAATTTATTTAACATCTTCTCAAATGTCAAAGGGTCGCCGAGGCTAGAAAAAGCTCTAACTTCTTTATCTTTGATCAGAGCTAAGCCGTGCTTAGTCTTATTTCTTAAGTCGATAAAACTTACTGGTCTATGAATACTCTTACAGATAAGCTGATCTTTTCCCCAGGCTTTAACTATGTTTTGGAAAGGATCTTCTTTTGTTTCTTTATCAAATTTAGTCAGGATTAAGACATCTCCTCTTCTTAAATTTTTAATTGGTTCCCTTAGGATGCCCCTGGGAAAAAGATGGTTATTTCCAAAAGGATTGCTTGAGTTTATTAAGACAATATCTAAGTTACGAAAAAGCTTAAGATGTTGAAAACCATCATCTAAAATTAGAGTATCTACCTTAAATTTATCTAAAGCATACCTTCCTGAAAAATATCGATCTTTTCCTATTATTACTGGAATGCCAGCCGGTAAATTCTTAGCTAAAAGAAAAGCCTCATCTCCACATTGATTAGGTTTTAAAAAAATTTGTTCGCCGTCACTTACTAGAGCCATCTTTCCTTTTAGATTCCCTTTATATCCTCGACTTAAAATAGCTATCTTTTTACCTTCTTTTTTGAAGAGATTAGCTAATTTCAAGACCAAGGAAGTTTTCCCGGTGCCTCCTAAGGTAATATTTCCTACGCTAATCACATCAGCATCTAATCTCTTTTCTTTAAAGATCTTTAACCTGTATAATAAAAACCTTATCTGGATAAAAAGGTAATAAACTCCAGAGAGAGTTTTTAATCCTATTTTTATTGGTAACAAAGAAAGACTTTTTTTTTGGTCATTAATTACTTTATAAAATATACTTTCAAGATTCATGAAAAGAGTATTCCTTGTCTGCCCACGTTGTAATCTTAGATAATTCTATCTCAGCTTTTAACCTTATTTCTTCTATTTGATGGCGAGATAGATCTTTGCCTACCTCTATAGGTTCTCCATAAATTAATACTCCTTTGGCAAAAGGGCAGGGGATAATAAAATTATCCCAAGTATGGAGCGTATACTTTTTAGAAACCCCATAAGTAATGGGTAAAATAGTATGGCCGGTCTTTTGAGCAATATCTATTACTCCTCTTTTCAGAAAGTATTTGGGACCTTGTGGTCCATCAGGAGTAATCCCTCCTTCAAACCCTTTTTTTAATATATGGATCATCTTAATAGTAGCTTCAGCTCCACCTCGATGGGTAGAGCCTTCAATGGGATAAAGATTAAAGTATTTTAAAGTACTGCTTAAAAGCCTACCATCTTGGCTTTTACTTACTAAGATTTGGAGGTCTTTTTTTCTAAGAAAATAAGGAATAAGAAAGAGTCTATTATGCCAAGTAGTATAAATTAATCTTTTCTCTTCTTTTTTTAGCCTTAAATAAACTTCTTCGTTAATAGTTTTTAATCTGATCGTCAAGCAGACAATCTTAATTATCTTAGCTAAAAAGCATGAAATTATCTTTATGGCTAAATTACTCTTAAAAAGTCTTTTTATCTTCATGATCAAAAAACTATCTGAGATAACTTTCTATAATTCTTGCAGCTCTATCAATTACACCAACTTCTCCTAAATAAGTAGTTGCCATCTTCATCTCTTTTTTCTGCTCTTTAATCATTTTTTCCTTAAGAAGTAAGTCGGCTGCTTTTTTTGAGATTAATCGGGGAGTAGCTTTACCTTGGAACATCTCAGGAATTATCTTCTTTCCCGCAATAATATTAGGAAGGCCAAAATATCTCAGCCTTACTAATAATTTACCTAAGACCCAAGTCAGCCAATTAACCTTGTAGACAATAATCATCGGTACACTTAAGATCATCGCTTCTAAGGTAGCTGTTCCAGAGGCAACGATTAGTAATTTACAGATACTCATTACTTCATAATGGTCTTCTTTAATTACTTGAGCATTAATAATTCTTAGTTCTTCTTCATTTACTACTTCGTATAAATCATTAATCGTTAAACTTCTAGCTAATGGAATTAAAAAATTTAATTTAGGATAGTTTTTTTTTAAAATCTTAGCCGCTTGAAACAAGATAGGAAGTATCTTTTTTATCTCACTTTTTCTACTTCCTGGCAAAAGACCAATATATTCAACCTCTTTATTTAAGGGCAGCTTTGAAAAGATCTCCTCTTTAGTAAGATTTACTTTTACAATATCAATTAAGGGATGGCCAATATAAGTCGACTTTACTTTATATTTATCATAAACTTGCTTTTCAAAAGGAAAGATAGTCATGACTTCATTTACTCTTTGGGCTATCTTTTTAGCTCTTTTTTCTCGCCAAGCCCAGACGGTGGGAGGTAAATAATAAATCACGGGGATATTTTGCTGGCTGGCAAATTTAGCTAAGTAAAGATTAAATTCTGGAAAGTCAATTAAAACTAAGAGATGGGGGGGGTTTTTTAAGATAAGTTTCTTTAAATCTTGGTAAACTTTAAATATCTTTGGAAATATTTTAATGGCTTCTACCAAGCCGATAATACTTTCTTGAGTAAGATCAAAGATGACCTCTACACCAGCTTCCTTCATCAAGGAGCCGCCTAGGCCAAAGAAACTTACCTCTGGCCTGATCTTCTTTATGCTTTTAACTAAGTAAGCTCCATGTAAATCCCCTGAAGATTCTCCAGCCACAATCATTACTTTCTTTTCCATTTTAAATTACTACCAAGGCTATCCCACCATCATCTACTAAGGTTTTTACTTTCTCTCTTTCCACTAACAAAGTTTTCTCAGCTTCTATGGCTAATACTTTTGCCTTTACTTCTAACATCGCTTTTATCGTTTCAGGACCTACGGTAGGTACATCAAATCTAAAGTCTTGTTGAGGCTTACTTACTTTTACTACTACTGTCCCTGCCTTAGCCAACTCCCCTGCTCTTAAGATAGCTTTATTTGTTCCTTCTATAGCTTCTATAGCAATTACTGCTTTTTCTTTCACGATTACGGTTTGACCAATATCAAGGAAAGCTACCTTTTTAGCTACTTCCCATCCATAGTTAATGTCTTCATATTCTTTAAGGTTTGGCTTTCTTTCGCTTAATATGCCTTTGGCCGGCAAAATTCTTTTTAAGTACTTAGTTTGATCGATAATCTTTATTCCTTCTCTTTCAAATTCATTGACTATGGCTTTTAAGATAGTATCGTCATTCTTATTTACTAAATTACTTAAGAGCAAGATTCCTCGCTGATCAAGAACTATATCTTCATATAAAATTTGTTTTCTCACCTTTCCTATCATCACTAATTCTTTAACTTCGTGAAGCTTCAAGGTCTTCACTATCTTCTCTACTTCTCCAATCTTAATTTCATAAACTTTCTTGACTGTTTTTTCCATCTGGTTATTTAACTCTGGGGTAAGGCAGATAGCTACTCCTTCTAAGCCTTGCCTTTTTAACTCTTCAGCTAACATTAAAGGAAGAACTCCTTCCCCAGCAATAATTCCAATTCTTCTCATAACTTTCCTTTCTTTATCTAAATCCAACAAAGATTGATTTGCGAAAATATAGGTCAACAGAAGGCTTTTGAAGACACTAACCTATAAATCCTCAAAACTATCACTTTTTATCACTTCTACACCCCGACAAATACCCCTTTCTGAGCTTTCAATAAATTGGACCAGGTGATCTACATAATCATCTTTTTCTATTTCTTCTTTAATCTTTTGTAGAGCTTTTGAAATACTATATTCAGAACGATAAAGGAGTTTATAAGACTTTTTTAGTTTAATTTTCGAGTCTTCAGGAATCTTTGCTCTTAAAAGACCGACCGAATTTAAACCATATGCTTTAGCAGGATGGCCATCGACTAAGAGATACGGAGGAACATCTTGAACTACTTTAGAATTTCCTCCGATAATAGATAGTCTTCCAATACGTACAAACTGATGAACCACTACTAAACCTGAAATAAAAGCTCTATCTTCAATGATTACATGGCCGGCTATATTTGAGCCATTAGCAATGGTTATTTCATTACCAATTTCACAGTTATGGGCAATATGAGAGTTGACCATAAAATAATTATGGTCACCTATCTTAGTATAGCCCTCAGCCTTATTCCCTCGATGAACAGTTACATATTCTCTAAAAACATTACTTTTTCCTATGGTTAAATAAGAACATTGGCCATCATACTTCTTATCTTGAGCGCTATTACCCAAGACTGCTCCCATGAAAAGGATGCAATCTTCTCCAATGCTCGTCCACTTTTTTATGACTACATGAGAGTCTATCTGGGCATTGTTTCCTATAATTACCTCTTCTTCTATAATTGAATAAGGGCCAATACTCACATTTTTACCAATTTCTGCTTTTGAATGAATAATAGCAGTGGAATGAATCATCTTATTTTCCCTCAATTTACCAAATATTTCTAATCACCGATCGCAAACATTAATTCTGCTTCGGCTACTTTCTTTTCGTCAACAAAAGCTTCTCCAAGTATTTTACTGGTGCTCTCTCGGACTCTTAGCGGTGTTACCTTTAAAACTAATTGATCACCCGGTAAAACTGGCCTTCTAAACCTTACTTTATCCATGCCCATAAAATAAATTAGCTTTCCTTTGTATTTTTCCTGCTGCAATAAGAGAACGCCTCCTGTTTGAGCCATCGCTTCGATAATTAAAACCCCTGGCATAATAGGTCTTCCCGGAAAATGTCCTTGGAAGAACTCCTCGTTAGCCGTTACATTCTTAATCCCTACTGCTCTTACCCCTTTTTCTAATTCAATTACTTTATCTATTAATAAGAATGGATATCTATGAGGCAGTATCTCTTTAATCTGGTTAATGTCCAACATCCTCTCCCTCCTTAACTAAAATTTAATTAGAATGCCAAGATTAACCTTTATTTTTATAACTATCTACAATCTTCTTGGCTAATTTGATATTTAAACTATGCCCAGATTTTAAGGCAATAAAATGCCCTACGACTGGACATCCTACTAAGGAAATATCTCCCATTAAATCTAATATTTTGTGTCTTACTAATTCATCTTCAAAACGAAGATGATCATTTAAAATTTTGTCTTCACTTATCACTACTGCGTTTTCTAAACTTCCACCTTTTATTAAACCTTTTTTTCTTAAACTCTCTACTTCAGATAAAAAGCCAAAGGTTCGAGCTGGAGCTATTTCTTTAATAAATATCTCTTCATTAATCTTAAAAGAAGCATATTGGAGATCAACTACTTGATGATTAAATTTTACCAGATAAGATATTTTAAGTTCATCATTAGGAAGAACAATAATTTGGCTATCATCTTCTACCGCATAGAGGGGATGATCAATCTTGATAACTTCCTCTTTTTCTCCTTGTTCTACTACTTTGGCCTCTTTAATTAAGTCGATATATATCTTACTACTACCGTCGCCAATAGGAAGTTCTCCATTATTTAATTCAATATAAATATTGGTAACATTACAACCAGCTAAAGCAGCTAATAGATGCTCTACTGTTCTAATCTCGGTATTATTCTCCCTTAAGATGACCTCGCGGTCACTCTTAACTACATTAGAAATAGTCGCTCTAATTAATTTACAACTTTCTTTTTCTATTCTTTTAAAGATAATTCCTGTATTTGAAGGAGCAGGGATTAATCTTAAAAGAACCTTTTGGCCAGAATGCAAGCCAATTCCTTGGTATTCAACACTACTCTTGATTGTCTTTTGTCTTTTCAATGGTTTGTATCTTTTTCTCTAAATTGCGAATCTTTTCTAAGTACTTTGGCAGTCTATTAATAGCAGCAATTATCTTTTTTTCTTCTTGATGAGACTTAGCTGGAAATCCTGAGACCAGTGAATTTTCTGGAAGATCTTTTGTCACTACCGAACGGGCAGCAATAATACTCTTTTTACCTATCGAGACATGGTCAACTATCCCCACTTGTCCCGCAATAATGACTCCATCTCCAATCGTAACACTTCCAGAAATTCCTACCTGAGCTACAATGATGCAATTACGACCAATCTTTACATTGTGAGCAATATGGACTAAGTTATCTATCTTGCTTCCACTGCCAACTACTGTGGAGCCTATCGTCGCCCGATCAATAGTCACTCCTGAGCCAATCTCTACTTCATCTTCAATGATCACATTTCCATTTTGAGGAATCTTATAGTGGTTACCTTGGTTTTGAACATAACCAAAGCCATCACTTCCAATGACTGTGCCGCTATGGATCTTAACATTTTGGCCGATAATAGTTCTGTCTTTAATGACTACTTGAGGATGGAGGATGGTATTAGAACCAATCTTAACTAATTGCCCTATGTAAGATTGAGGCATAATAACTACTCGATCGCCAATTTCTGTGTCCTCTTCTATGACCACATAAGCCCCAATAGAGACTTGCTGACCAAGTTTTACATTTTTTCCAATAATGGCTGAAGGATGAAGACTAGGATAAGCTTTTTGTTTAGGAGCAAATAATTCTAAAGCTTTAGCTAAAGATAACTTAAAGTTTTTAACCTTTATTCCTGATTTTTCTTTAAGGTCAATATTTTCAGGAATAATGATTGCTTTGGCTTTGGAAATAAGGGCTTTTTCAATATCTCTTTTGTCTAAAACTAAGACTAAGCTTTCTTCGTCAGCTTCTTCTATGTTAGTAATCTTTCTTATTTCACAATCTTTGTCTCCAAAGACAATTCCTTCAATTTTTTGGGCAATCTCCCATAATTTCATAATTTAAATCTAATATTACTTCTTTTTATTTAAAATCTCAATTATTCTTTGAGTTAAATCTATTTCATCTATTCCATATAAGACTACACTTTTGTCTAAGAATTTAAATTTAATATTACTTCTTTTTATTTAAAATCTCAATTATTCTTTGAGTTAAATCTATTTCATCTACTCCATATAAGACTACACTTTTGTCTAAGACTAGATTTATATCTTCTTTAATGGCTATGTTTTCAATTACCTTAGAGATAGCTTTAACAATCTTTTGAGTTTGTTCTTGTTCTTTTTTTAACAAACTATTTCTAGCTTCATCAGCAAATTTTTGTAGCTCTTCTTTTTTCTGATTAATAACTATTTCCCTTTTATTCTTTTCTTTTTCATTAAGCATAATAGCTTCTTTTAGTTCCTTTTCTGTCTTTTCTATCTCTTTTTGTCTCTTGCTTATTTCTTCTCTTTTATCTTCTACTTCTTTGCTCAAAGCCTCCGTAACTGTCTTAGTTTCTAAAATTTGATCAAAGACCTGAGTCATGTCCACATAAGCTATCTTTATTGAGTCAGCTTGCAAGTTAGAAACTAACAGTAATAATAAAATAGTACAAGATAAGACTATATTTTTCATCCTTCTCTCCTAATTTGTTTAAATTTATTTTTCTATAATCCTTTGGTAGTGTTTTCTGGACAAAATCCAAATTTTGAAAATTGGCAGTGTGTATTTGAAAATACCCGAACTGATTTCATTAATGGGCTCAGCAGGCGGAAGAGCAAAGGCCAAACCCCTCCAGTTTCCTGAATGGCGGTGTGTATTTGAAAATATCCGAACTGATTTCATTAACGGGCTCGGCGGGCGGAATTCCCCCCAAACCCCCCTTCCGCCCGCCTGCAGAAGCGACCCTTTCGGATTGGACGATTTCA
>Ga0180009_10003027_pt1 | contig 19426 bp, 11 predicted proteins | sample OS_PC_MetaG_FD_123537 | JGI IMG/M metagenome (GOLD analysis project Ga0180009, IMG submission 123537) | Groundwater microbial communities from the Aspo Hard Rock Laboratory (HRL) deep subsurface site, Sweden - OS_PC_MetaG | ecosystem: Environmental > Aquatic > Deep subsurface > Groundwater...
AGGGCCTCCGGGGAGATGAGATAGAGGGAATCGGCCGCACAGGCGGCGTCCGGCGTCTGGGCCCCCGCGAAACCCGCGGGAACCAGAAGGGCGGCCGCGGCCAGCAATACCATGCAGGATCGCATCGTCATGGCGCTCCCAGTCTTCATTCACTCCTGCCTTTCCGTTACCTGGCGCCGCCGCTGCGGCGTTGCATCCCCGCCGGGATGAAGACTACTGATTGATGGACAGACCGAAATACTGCAGGACCCAGCGGATGGCCTTCTTGGTCCCCTCGGCTTCGAAGCGGTAGGGATCGAAGCCCCAGTAGACGTCGGCCTTCCGCCCCGGCTTGTCCTCCACCATCTTGTACGAGAAGTACCCGTAAACCTTGCCGTTGGTCTTGGCGCTGCCGCGCGACAGGGCGCCGTAGCTGGTGAGGGCCTGCGTCCCGCAGATCTCCTCGAGCGTGAAGGCGTCATAGGCGCTGTCCGGCCATCCGGCGTCGCCCCGGCGCTTGTTGTACTCCCGCAGCCAGTCGAAGCGGGCGATGCCCCGGAACATGGGCTCGATGCACAGGCCGCCGGGTGCATCGGCCGCCTCGCACTCCTGGGCGATCATGGGCTGGGGACGGTTCGCGAGATTGGCGTCGACGAACTCGTCGTTCCGGAACGGGAAGCTCTGGGTCGGCAGGTTCAGGGTGTCGGCGTTGGCGGAAACGACGTCCTGCCAGTCGATCTCGGGATTGGTGTACATCGTGTCGGGGATGACCCCGGGGCCGATGCCCTGATGCGACTTGAAGTCCCGGTCGAGGACGATGCCCTTCAGGCCGGCGCAGGCCACGTTGCGGTCATCCTTCGCCGTCGAGATGCGCCCGTAGATGAACTTGCCCTGGGGCGAGGTCCAGTCCAGGGAGGAGATCCCGACCGTGGCGTAGGGGTACATCAGCGGGCCGCGCTGGACCACCGTCTCGTCGGGCAGGGTCCGGGTGCCGAAGCCGGCGATGAATTCCTGGTTGCCGATGAACAGCCGGGGCTCGCGGGCGTCGAAGATGATGGGAAGGGCATAGTTGCTGGCCGGGGCCAGGAAGGATTCCATGCTGCCGCCGCCGACCAGGAAGAAGTTGCCGCCGCGTTCCTGGTAGGGGCCCAGCCAGTTGAACTGGTCGCTGCCGTTGTCGTTGGGCCGGAACTGGTCCATCATCAACTGGGCATCGTTGTACTGGGCGTAGCAGAGGACCGCCTTGTACTTGACCAGGTCGGCGTACTTGGGGATCCTGGTGTGGTCCATCCAGTCCCGTTCCCAGTTCAGGTCGGCGACCCCGCCGGATCCGTCACCCAGGAAACGCCAGTAGGCGTTGCGGTAGGCCTCGTCGTTGCGGGGGTTGCCGCTCTGGTCGGGCCAGTTCTGCACCCGGTTGTCCACCACCTGGTCGATGATCAGCAGGGGCAGCTGGAACTGGGGGTCGACGTACGGGATGACGGTGACGTTGCGCTTGAGCAGCATGACCTGCTGGGAATCGTCCTCGACCCTCAGCCAGAAGGTGTGCAACCCCTGGGCATAACGCCTCTCGGCGTCGAACTTGTTCTGGGCCGAGAGCCCCGGGGGAACCGCCCAGCCCGGATCGGCGGGATCGTCGGGATTGGTCAGATCCCAGCCGTGCCGGAACGAGACGACCTCTCCGTTGTAGGAGGTGGCCGACGCGGTCCAGCTGAAGTTGATGGGCTGGTTGGCCGCGATCTCGTAATCGGCCGTGTTCATGACGCTGGATCCCAGGAACGGTTCGCCGAGGTTCACCAGGGGCCGGTAGAAGCCGTCCTTGATGAGGACGTGCCCCACCTCGATCTGGTACCCGAAGCCGACGCTGACGGCGCCGGCGGTGTCCTGCACCTGCACCGCGAAGAGGTAGTAGTCCCCCGGGGTCTGCTGCGGAAAGGCCACCTTCCGGTCTTCCTCGAGGGGCTTGTACCTGATCCAGGACGACCAGTCCGGGTCGTCGAAGTTCAGGACCTGATCGTACCAGCGGTTGTAGGCGTACCGCGTGCTGATGGGGGCCCCGGTGGGATCGAGGGCCTTCTTCCAGAGGAACCGCACCTTGGTGGGGATGCGCAGGTCGAAGTCGGAGTCGATCCCCGACCAGCCGATGTTCACCGTCGGGGGCACGATCTTGGGCCCCTGGGCGTTCAGCTGCGGGAAGACGGCGCGACACGTGGGCACGATGGTGGTGGAGGTGAACGAGATGTAGGCGGGCGTGGGATCCTTGGCGCCCTTGTCGTCCACCGCCCTGATGAAGAGGCTGTGCGACCGGAAGCTGCGGGGATCGGCCTCGGGGTCGCCGGGAAAGTCCTCCTGGTCGGCCAGGACGAAGAACGTGGAATCGTTCCCGGCGGTGAACCGCCAGGGATTGAGGATCGCCCCGGTCAGGGGATCCTGGGTCAGCGTGTCCCGCGGGCTGATCCCGTCGAGCCCGTTGTCGCTGATCTTCCACTCGTAACCCACGATCTTGCCGTCGGGATCGGACCCGGTCCAGTTGAATTCGACGGCGAAACCGGCCTCCAGCAGCGTGGGCGGCTGGCCCGTGATCCGGGTGTCCGGCCGGGCGTTGGGAATCCGCACCCCCCCCAACTCGGTATCCGTCGAGCAGGCCGCAAGGCCGAGGATCAGTCCCCCGGCAACGATCATGGTCAAGGCACGCTTGAGCATTGAGAGTCTCCTCGGTCCGCTGGTCGCCTAGAACTCACCCGCATTCACGCATTCGAAGTCCCCTTCGGGGGTTTTCACGACGATCCGGAAGCGCTTGGTCACCGGTTCGCCGTCCAGACTGGCCATGGCCCCCTGCGAAAGGGTCAGACCCTGCTGGATATCCGGGATGGAGAGGTTGAGGGTACAGTCCCGCCACGTCTGGCCGCCCAGGAGCTCGGCCACCGAGGGCCGCACCTGGCGGAAAAGATTGTACTGTGCCGGACGGGTGGGCACGAAGCCGCACGCCGTCTGATCCAGGGCGACGGCCTGGATCGTTCCCGAACCGCTCTGCCGGATGCTCTTCTCGAAAAGGCTCTGGGCGAGCTCGGAGTCGTTCCCCGCAATCTGGAACTGCAGGTAGTTGTTGAGATAGAAGGTGGGGCCGACCTGGATCAGGGACGCCGGCACCGCGACGTCCACGCCGATCTTCCAGATCCCGGTGGCGGTGTTGATGGTCACGCCCGTGTTGGAGCCCCCGGTCCCCCAGGTGGGCTCGTTCAGGTCGTCGTTGCCTCCCCCGTCCTTGATCTGGTTGAAGGGATCGCAACCGTAATCGATCTGGTACTTCCAGGCCATCATGCGGTTCAGCGGCTGGCTCCAGCGCTCCAGGGAGTCGTCCTGCCCGTGCAGGAGGACCTGCATCCGGTACAGCCGGGCTTCGATCTTGTAGTTGGCCGCCCCCAGGCCGGCCGTGTCGGTCACCGTCTGGGTGAAGCCGGAGGCCTTGTCCACCAGGATGAAGGCCGGCCCCACGTATTCCAGATCGTTGGGCCCGATCCCCTGGGTGGTGACGTTGTAGACCGTCTCCCCATCGAAGCACTCATGGCTGCCCTCGTTGTCGTGGCACTCCAGATCCGACCCGAACTGGGAAGTGCTGAAGGACTTGGGCAGGATCTCCACGCACTGGACACAGGGAGGGAACCCGACGTCGAAGGAAAGGGTGGCCGGCGAGCCGTCCCGGCGGCCATGCTCGTCCAGGGCCTGCATGGCGATGGTGAACTCGGTGTTGGGCGCGGTCAGGAAGCCCAGGGTATCGGCGTACCAGCCGTTCTCCGTATCGGCGGGCCAGGTGGGCTGGTAGTTCACTTCGCTGGTCTCGGAGAAGAAGCTGAACTCCCCACCGAAGAAGTTTTGACGGACACCCTGGAGAAAGCCCGTGAACGCGATCCCGAAATCGGGATCCAGCTTGCCGTCCCGGGGGTCATCCCGGGCGAGGGCCTTGACCACGACGTAGGTCCGATCCGGGATCCGCTGGTTCGGCAGGAAGTGATGGCGTTCCTGGGCCGGGTCATTGAGCCGGATGTAGTACGGATATTCCTGGGGATCGTCCGGGTGCTCGGGATCGAGCCCGACGACCATCCGGGTCTCCGGATCGTAATTGACCACGAAATTGAACGGCCGCATGAAATTGGCCACCTCGACGCCCGCGATGTCCAGCGAGTTGACCTCCAGACCGACGGCACCGCTGGGCAGGAGCTTCTGGAAGGGATTGGACCCCGACCCGTTGTTCAGGAAGAGCAGGTTGTTCCGGGGCCCGAAGTAGGAAAAGCTGTCGCCTGTCGCCTCGTTGAATTTCCGGGGCGACCAGCAGTCGGTCAGGGAGGGGACGCAGTTCCCCCCCAGCTCGCCGATGATGCGCCACTTGTAGCCGTACAGGCCCTCCAACGGCGGAACGGTGTCCACCAGGGCCAGGGCCGCAGGGTCGTACCCGCGCACGTTGGGAGAGCTGCCCGTCCAGTAGACGTGGTAGGGCAGCCCGAAGCCCACGGTGTCGGACTTGCCGGAGGCGATGGGGATGGTGTCGGGACCGTCGATCCTGAAGAACCGGATGACGGGATTGCCCAGGGTGTTGCTGAAGAAGTACAGACGGGCGGGGGTCCGGTCGAAATCGCCGAAATCGTCCACAGCCACCATGTGCAGGGTCATGTCGTACGACGGATTGACGCCCTGGTTGATGGCGAAGTTGAACACCGAATCGGTCCTGGTGGTCCAGTTCCCGATCTCCAGGGTGCTGGCGTCGAGGGCGGGATTGAACCTGACGTCCTCCTCGTCGTCGGTGGTGTCCTCGTCCTGGACCGTGGTGTCCGTCAGGGCCCAGACGAACCTCTCGACCCGGCCGTCCTCGTCCGACCCGTACCAGAAGACGTGGAAGTGGTAGTACCCTCCGCCTTCCTCGACCGGCGCGCCGATGATGTAGGTTTCGGGGGCCTTGTTCACGATGACGGCTTCGGGTTCGAAGGCCCGGCATCCCGTCAGCACCAGAGCGAACAGGGCCATCGCAGCCAACAGCCCCAATCCGGAATTTCGCGTCATCCTCATACTGGTTTGCGTCCTCCGGGAAGCACAAGCGGTACAACGTGTTTCAACAAGGTCGCCGAGGTGGGTCGGGCGACGGGAAACCCTGCAGCTCTAGGAGTGCGGGTCTGTGGAGATCATCGATTTTTCAGCTTCTGAAATATAGGGATTGGCCTTACCCGGTGTCAACCAGAAGGTTCCCTTCATCCGTCCCCATCCCGGGAAAATCACGTCGGATCCGGCCTCCGGACCTCGAAAAAGGAGCGGTCCCCCGAGGGGGACCGCTCCCGTCCAGCTTCCGCTGAAGGAATCCCGAAGGACTACTTCACCAGAGCCATCTTCTGGACCTGCACTTCGTCGCCGTAACGGGCTTCGTAGAAGTACACGCCCGAGGAGACCGAGGAGCCGAGGTCGCTGGTGCCGTCCCACATGACGTGGTCGGTGCCGGCGGCGCGGACTTCATCGATCAGGGTCCGGACCAGTTCGCCGCGGACGTTGTAGATCTTCAGAGTCAGATGACCGGCCTTGGGCATCGTGAACTCGATCTTGGTCGTCGGGTTGAACGGGTTCGGGTAGTTCTTCGACGAGAACGCCACGGGCACGGGCACGTCGGAGACGTCGCCGGGGTTCGAGTCGATACCGAAGTGACTCAGCACGTCCTTCAGCACCTGCGCACGAGCCGACAGCGGGGCGGGAGCCTTCGCGCCGGGATCGTTGTAGATGAACATGAAGTCGTAGGGCGTGCTGACGACGCGGCTGGTGCCCACCGTCTGCTTGGTGGCGGCGCTGAAGGTGTAGGCGCCGGCCAGGCCGTTGGGATCCAGGAACTCAGCCAGACGGACGCCGCCGCCGGTGGGAGTCACGGCATCGAACGTGTTGATGCCGAGGCAACCGCCGTAGGCGACCCAGGTGCTGATGTTGGTGATGACGCCGTTGCCGGCGATCGCCTTGACGGTCGGAGTCGCCTGGCCGCCGATCAGCGGACGGACGTCGTTGCTGAACACCGACAGACCCATGTAGCTCTGCAGGAAGTTCAGGGTGGCGGTGCCGGCCTGGGCCAGGTCGCTGGCCAGATCGTCACCGGTCAGGAACATGTCCTTGCCGCCCAGGTCCAGCCACTGGGTCAACACACCGACGTCGTCGCCGGCGTCGTTGTCGTAGTCGCCGTTGGCGATGGTGTTCACGCCCAGGTCACCAGAGGTGTAGACGATGTCGCCGTAACCGCTGATGGTCCCGATGGCGGCGCGGCCGCCGATACCGTTACCGACACCCGAGCTGGGCCCGTTGGTGTAGTAGATATCATAGTCGCGACCGGCCAGCAGGCCGATGTTGTCGAACGCGCCGTACCACTCGGCCTCGCCGCCACGGTTGGCGAAGTCGTTGAGGAACAGCAGGCCCGGCTGCTTGTAGCCGCCGAAGCCGTCGCTCTCCAGGGTGGGCAGGGCATGGACGATGTACGAGCTGTTGTAGGCCAGCGGGTGGCTGAAGTCGCCGTAGCCGGTCAGGTCAGCAGGACTCGTCGCAGCCTTGATGTCGCCGGAGACGTCGTCGAAGGCCTCGATGTAGTAGTGGATCACGTCGCCGGGGAAGAAGAAGCCGGTGTCCGGCAGGTCGAAGGCCCAGGCGTCGGGATCGGGGATGCCGCTGGCGCCGACCGCGGGGGTGCCCAGGGACGTGCCGCTGGTGGCCGCGCCGTAGACGCTGGTGCGGTAGGGGTTGAACAGCGGGTTCTGATCCATGGTCCAGTGCAGGGTCGGAGTGCCCGACAGCACGGAGCCGGAACGGACGGGCACCACGTCGAAGACGATGGTGTCGCCGGGATCGTTGCGCAGGTGAGCGGCCAGCGAGATGTTGTTGGCCATGTCGAAGCGCACGCTGTGGGCGCCGAGGTTGCCGGTGTCGATGACGCCGATCTCGGGGAAGTTGTCGTTGGCGATGTCCAGCTCACGCGTGACGATGGACGGGCCGTTGACCGGGAAGACCTTCACGTTGAAGTTGTCGAAGTAGGGAGCGGGGTAACCGTCGTCCCCGTCCCAGCCCCAGGCGTAGCCCAGCTCGTAGGCCGTGACCTGCAGCTGGAACTCGTCGCGGCCGGCATCCATGAGGTCGGTCACGTTGTTGATGACCCGCAGGTAGTCCGGGCCGCCGTAGTACACGAAGTTCCGGTCCAGCCAGGGCTGGTTGGTGATGACCGTCGCGCCGTTGCCCGAGGAGTTGTCGGTATCGGCCGAGCGGACGCTCCAGGTGTAGAAGATGCCGGGGGCGTCAGCCGTCAGGTCCTCGTGCCGGTAGGCGTTGAAGGCCGTGATGATGCCGTCGTAGGTGGCGTTGGGCCACGGCATGACGGGGGATTCCAGGGCATTGTACAGGTGCTCGTTCGGGCCGGCCAGACCACCGGTGGTGGTCACGATGAAGCCGGCGGGGCCGTAGCACCAGTTGATGCAGGTGGAACCGTTGGTGCCGGGAACGACCAGGCCGTTGTCGATGAAGGCGACCTGGTTGCTGTAGTTGGTGTTGCAGGGATCGACGTCTTCCAGACCACACCAGATCTGAGCGTAATCGCCCACACCGTTGGGGAAGGCGGTCGCCCAGTTGCCGAAGCCCTTGGCTTCGAAGTCGTCGAAGTAGGGGGTCGCGCCCACGGTCACCGTCACGTCGTCGACGTTGGCGGCGCCACGGGTCGGCCAGGAGCAGTCGCCGTCGGACCAGCCGCCGTCGGACTTGAAGCGGAACATGATCACGACTTCGTTGCCGTTCTCGTATTCCCCGGGCAGGTAGGTCACGCTGTTGTTGACGGCGGCGGTGCCGGCGCCGTCCCAGCTCTGCAGGTCGGCGTACGGAGCGTCGGCCATCTTGTAGCTCAGGTAGGTGTAGTCGTACCCGGGCTCGCTGTCGTGGAACAGGGTGGCCGTGACGGTCACCGTCGTGCTGACGCCGGGGTTGGCCACGGTCTTGCGGAATTCCACGATGTCGTGCCAGGCGTTGCCGTAACCCCAGGCGGAGTCGGCGGCCACGCAGGCGTCGATGAAGTCGCCGCACCACATGGAGTTACCACTGATGCCGGCGATGTCGTTGTTGATGGTCGAAACCGACCAGTGGGTGACGGTCGGCTGGGTGATGTCGTAGCTGGTCCAGCCGACGGGCAGGCCCTTCGAGGCGTCGCAAACGGCGTTCTCGAAGTCGCCCTGGTAAGTGCCGCTGGGACCCATCACGTCGATGGTGTCGCCGGAGGCCTTGACGAAACTGCTGCCGCCGTAGAGCACGCTGTTGTGGCCGTCGGAGAGGGCAGGCAACTCGCCGGCCACACTACTCAGAGCGAACACCAGCGTCATGGCGACACAAGCGAACATGGTGACTTTCTTCATTTTTTTCCCCCCATCGTTGACATGGGTCAACACATGGTCAGGCGAACGATTGGATGTGCAATCCCCGGCGAGGCGACGCCGGAGGCACATGAACGGGCGACAAAGAAGTTCCCAGAGACTGTCGGCACGGACGATTCCGTGCATCCGAGCGAGACCTCCTCCAACGATGCAGACCACAAGGTGACGAGCGAACAAGCGTCAAGTGATTCAAGTGAACTGAGAGTGGAAAACAGAGACAGCGCACCTCAAGGGATGGGAACAGTTTGTCTGTGAGTCGCTCTATTACCTTATCCCAAATCCCAGGGGGAGTCAATAGTCTTTCTCAGAAAAAATATGATGCCTAAAAAACCGGGCCGTCTGGTGAATTAGACGACCCGGCCTGCAGATTTGCATACGAAATTTCAAGAACTTGCGGCCGCCATCTCGGTAAAATCACCATATCTCGCAAAAATCCCGTGAATCTCCTTCAGGAACGCGGTCCTCAGGACCCGCAATCCTTCCTCCTCGACGTTGACCCTCACCGAATCGAAAAAATGATCAATACTCGGTCCCAGGGACGAAAGCTGGGCGAAAACGTCCGAATAACGCCCTTCCCTCTCCGCTTCCGCCACCGTCCGGGCTGCACCGGCGACCTTCCGGAGCAGATCGCATTCGGCGGGCTCCGCCAGGCCGGCGAACGATTCCCCGGCCGCCCCCGCGCCCCCCGCCAGCCACCGGTCGCGGCAGGCGTCGAGGGCCCCCACCGCCAGGACGTCGCCCTTGAGGATGTTCCGGCACCGCTTGAAGCCCGTGGCCACCATCTGGAAGTCCGGGTGGTCCCGGTACTCGGTCAGGGCCTGGATCCAGGCGAGGGCGTCCGTGGGATCCCGCCAGCGGGCGGGCAGGACGGCGCGGACCACCTCGGGCACGGCGCCCTGGACCTCGGTGAAGTACCCCTCCATCCGGGCCCGGATGAAATCGGCCACCTCGCCGGCGGCCCGGGCGGAATCCCCGGCCGGGACGAACCCCGCGAAGGCGTCGAGCGCCCTGGCCAGGGCGACCTCCAGGTCCAGCCGCCACCCCCTGGCGAGCAGGATCCGGATGACGGCCAGCACGTGCCGGCGCAGGGCGTAGGGATCCTTGGCCCCGGTGGGCGCGAACCCGGCCAGCCAGCATCCCGCAACGGTATCCAGTCGATCGGCCAGGGAAAGGCAGCTGCTGACCGGATCGGCGGGCAGCGCTCCGCCGGCCGAGCGGGGGGCGTAATGGCCCTCGATGGCGGCGCAGACCTCCGGAGACTCGCCCGCAAGTTCGGCGTACCGGGCGCCGATGAATCCCTCGAGCTTGGTGAACTCCTTGCCGTCCTTGATCATCTCGCTGGTCAGATCGCTCTTGGCGAGCCGGGCGGCCCGGGCCAGGGAAGGGGGAGCCTCGGCTCCCAGCCCCAGGCCTGCGGTCCACAGCCAGGGGGCCAGCCGCTCCAGGCGCCGGCTCCTGTCCAGGACCGAACCGAAGCCCTCCAGCCAGGTCACCGAAGCCAGCAGGTCCACCCGTTCGTCCGGCGACTTCTTCTGGTCGAATTCCCAGTAGAAGAGGGCGTCCGCCAGCCGGGCCCGCAGGACGCGCTCGTTGCCCGCGATGACGTTGGCGAGATGGTCCCGCCCCCCGTCCCTGACCGCGGCGAAACGTGGCATCAGCCCCCCCGTCCTCCGGTCCCGGACCGTGAAATAGCGCTGGTGGCTCTTCAGGGCGGTCGTGATGACCTCGGCGGGCAGGACGGCGTAATCCTCGCTGTATGTGCCCAGGAAGGGGGTGGGGTGCTCGCACAGGAACACCACCTCCTCCAGCAGCTCCTCGTCCATGACCAGTTCGGCGGCGGGATCGAAGGCGGCCAGTTCGGCCGCGAGGCCCTCGAGGATCAGGGACCGCCGGCGGTCCTGGTCGACCACGACGCCCGCCTCATCCAGGGCGCCCTCGTAGGCCCCGGGCGAGGCGATCTGCAGATCCCGGCTTCCGGCCAGGGTGCGGTGCCCCCGGGTCAGACGCCCGGAGGCCAGGTAGTCGACCTTGAAGGACAGGACGTCCTCGCCCAGGAGAGCGGTGATCCACTGAAGCGGCCGGGGATATTCCAGATCATGATCGCCCCAGCGCATGACCTTGCGGAACGGGAGCCCCAGGATGATCCCCGGCAGGAGCCCGGCCAGGACCTCGGCCGCCGGCAGCCCCTCTTCCCGCTTGCGGGCGACCAGGAACTCGCCCCGGTCGTCGCCGCCCCTCCCGCAATCGGCCAGGGACACGCCCGCCTTCCGGGCGAAGCCCTCCCCCGCGGGCGTGGGCTTGCCGTCGGCACCGAAGGCGACGGAAACCGGCGGACCCTTGATCTCGATTTCCCGGTCGGGTTGCCGGACCGCGAGCTTCCCGACGCGGACGGCGAGGCGACGGGGAGTCGCCATGACGCGCCAATCGTCGGCCTGAAGATGCGCCCCGTCCAGGGCGTCCCTGAGCCGGGCCTCCAGTTCGGCCATGGATCCGGGAATGAACCTGGCGGGGATCTCCTCGCTGCCGATCTCCAGCAGGAAGGGAAGGGTCACGATTTCCTTGGATACGGGAGTCATCCCTTCACCTCCTGTTTCAGCAAGGGGAAACCGAGATCCTCCCGGCTCTTGACGTAGGCCTGGGCGGCCAGGCGCGCGAGGTTGCGCACCCTGGCGATGTACCCGGTCCGTTCGGTCACCGAGATCGCGCCCCTGGCCTCCAGCAGGTTGAACAGGTGGCTGCACTTGATGACGGCATCGTAGCCGGGGAAGACCAGGCCCGCCGTCAGGAGGGTCCGCGCCTCGCTCTCCTTCTCGTCGAAGTGGCGCCGGTACATGGCCACGTCCGCGTGCTCGAAGTTGAACGCGGAATACTCCCGCTCGAACTGACCCATGACCTCGCCCCAGGTCACGCCCCCGCCCCAGACCAGGTCCTTCACGTGGTTGCAGCCCTGGATGAACATGCAGAGCCGCAGCAGCCCGTAGGTCAGCTCCACCGAGACCGGCTTGCACTTGATCCCCCCGACCTGCTGGAAGTAGGTGAACTGGGACACTTCCATCCCGTCGAGCCAGACCTCCCAGCCGAGCCCGGCGGCCCCGAGGGTGGGCGACTCCCAGTCGTCCTCGACGAAGCGGATGTCGTGCTCGGCGGCCTTGATGCCCAGTGCGCCCAGGGATTCCAGGTAGAGCTCCTGGCTGTTGGACGGATTGGGCTTGAGGATGACCTGGTACTGGAGGAACTGGTGGACCCGGTTGGGATTCTCGAGGTAGCGCCCGTCCTTGGGCCGCTTGCTGGGCTCCACGTAGGCCACCTTCCAGGGCTCCGGTCCCAGGGAGCGCAGGAAGGTGTTGGGGTTGAAGGTCCCGGCCCCGACCTCGCTGTTGTAGGGCTGGACGATCACGCAGCCGTAATCGCTCCAGAACCGCTGGAGATTCGCGATCATCTCCTGGTAGGTCATCATCCTCGGTTCAATCCTTTCGGTTCCTCAACAGGTCCAGGGCCGCCGGCAGGCGGTAGCCCGGCAGGTGGTAGCCCAGGAAGCCGTGCAGGACGGCTCCGATCTCCCGGCGCAGGGCCCGGGGAAAATCCACGTCCTCCCCCACGGCCACCCTTCCCCCGGCCAGCAGGCGCAGGACGCCCAGCGCCGCGGCGCTGAGCGCCCGCCCGCCCCGGGCGTCGCCCTCGGGCCGGCAGGAGGCGCAGAGGATCCCCCCCGCCGCCAGGGCGAACTGCAGCGGCGCGCCTCCCTCTTCGGGATCGGCTCCGCAGGCGGCGCAGACCGCCACCTCGGGGGCCAGCCCGTGCAGCCGCAACAGCTCCCATTCCAGGGCGAAGAAGACCAGATCGGGGCGCCGGCAGGCCGGTGACGATAACACCCGGACGAAGTCCTCGCAAACCTCGAACAGGCCCCCCGCGGGCCCTTCGCCCCCGGCCATGGGCCCGAACGGATCCCGGGGCCGGCAGCGGTCGATGAGTTCGAGGGCTCCCAGCAGGAAGGCGGTCCGCTCGAGATCGGGAGCACAGGTCATGGGATCCAGGTTCACGGCCCCGCCCCGCAGGTACTGGAGTTCCCGGCCGGGCTCGAGGCCGAACTCCGCCGACACCAGCCGTCCCGGCTCCACCAGGGACCGCAGCGAGGACTTCGGACGCCGGGCGGCCTTGGCGATGACCTTCACGTACCCGTGGTCGCGGGTCAGCAGGGAGGCGATGACGCTGGTCTCGCCGCAGGGCCAGGACCTCAGGACCAGGGCGTCGCAGCTGACCGACGGCCGGTTCATGAGGCTCATGAGGCCACGCCGTAGCCGAGGCTGAGCATCCAGGTCGCCAGGCCGAGGTAGATCAGCATGCTGAAGATGTCGTTGGCCGTGGTGATGAAGGGCCCGGTCGCCACGGCGGGGTCGATACCCAGACGGTGCAGGAGAAGGGGGATTCCCGAGCCGGCGGTCGCGGCGAAGATGACGACCATGAGCATGGCCAGCCCGAGGACCGCCGAAAGAGCCGGATTCCCGCTGATGACCAGGGACAGCAGGAAGATGGCCACCCCGACCGCGACGCCGGTCATCAAGGCCGTCCCCAGTTCCCTCAGCAGGTGCCGGCTCAGGTGGTAATAGGCCAGCTCGCCGGTCGCGAGCCCCCGCACGACCACCGAAGAGGCCTGGATCCCGATGTTGCCGGCTGTGCCCATGATCATGGGGGTGTAGAAGGCCAGGGCCACGAGGGTCTGGAGGCTCTGTTCGAAGTGGGACATGACCATGACGGCGCCGAGCTGGCCGACCAGGGCTCCCAGCAGCCAGGGCAGGCGGGAACGGGCCACGCGCAGGGAGGAATGCTCCCCGAACTCCTCCACGCTCACGCCGGCCAGGCGGGAGATGTCCTCGGTCGCCTCCTCCTCGAGCACGTCCATGATGTCGTCGGCGGTGATGCGTCCCACCATCCGCATCTGGTGGTCCAGGACGGGCAGCGAGATCAGGTCGTGCGTCATGAAGAAGCCCGCCACCTCCTCCTGGTCCAGGTCCACCTCGACGTAGAGCGGGTCGGGCTCCATGACGTCCTTGACGATGGCGTCGGGGGCGCAGAGCAGCAGCCGGGTCAGGGGCAAACGGCCGGTCAGGCGGCCCCGGTCGTCCAGGGCGAAGACGAAGTGGATGTCCTCCAGCTCGTCCTCGTCGAACAGGCGCAGCGCGGCGATCGCCGTCCCGATGGTCTCGGTTTCCCGGCAGGAGATGAACTCCTTGGCCATGAGGCCGCCGGCAGTCTCGGGCTCGTACCTGAGGAGTTCGGCGACTTCCCCGCGTTCCGTCTCCTCCATGGCGGCGAGGACCTCGGCCGCCTGCTCCCGGTCCAGTTCGCCGATGACGTCCGCGGCCTCATCCGAAGGCATCTCCTCCAGGATGTCGGCGATCTCGTCGATGTCCAGCAGGGTGAACAGGGCGCTCAGGCTGCGGTTGTCGATCTCCCCGAGCACCTCGGCCAGGGGATCGGGGGGCAGGGTGCGCAGGATGCTGGCGGTATCCTCCACGCCCAGGGGACGGAGGATCTCCGAAAGGTCGCCCGGGGACAGCTCCAGGCACAGGTCCCTGACCTCCTCGCCCCGCCCGCCTGCGAGCAGTTCGAGCATCCGCAGCCCCAGGGCATGCCGCTCGGCATCCAGGTTGCCGGGATCCAGGATGCGCTCATCGCCCCTCGATTCGGATTCGGGATTCCTGATCTCGTCGGTCATGCCTTCACCTCCCGGCCCTCGGGTCCGCCTCCGTCCACGCTGGATCCTCCACCGAGCACCCCGGCCACTGCCAGGGCCTGCTCCAACGTCATGATCGCGCCGCCGGAGACCACCAGCTTGATGGCCTCCTCCACGGGAACGCCAAGTTCCCTGACCTGCTCCCGGGGGATCAGGAGCATGAATCCGGAGGTGGGATTGGGCGTGGTCGGCAGGAACACGTTCACCTGGGGATCAGCCGGTTCATCCCGGGTGACGAAACCCAGGGAGTACATGCCGGCCCGGGGATACTCGAACATGACCACCTTCTGGAAGGCCGTCCGGCGGTCCTGCAGGAAGACCTCGGCCAGCTGCTTGGTGGCCGAGAACACGCTCTTGACCACGGGAATCCTGACGAAGAGCCGCTCCACCATCCGGAAGAATGCCACGCCGATCACGTTGCGGGTGAAGATCCCCACCAGGACGATCAGCAGCAGGAAGACGGCGGCCCCGATGACGGTGAGGAAGAAGTCGGGATAGGCGTCGGTCAGCGCGGGGATGCGCTGCAGCCAGGGCTTCATGGTGGCGCTGACCATGAGGTAGAAGCGCCACAGGATCCAGGAGGTGATGGCCAGCGGCGATATGGCCAGCAGACCCGTCAGGAAGTGCTTCTGCAGGAATCGCAACACGGGGACTCACCTCCATTCCCACGGGCCGGAAAATCCGGGACCGGGCTCGGGTCATCGTTCATCGGGACGCTCGATCAGGGCGAAGCCCGGCAAGGGCTCCGGCGCCTGCAACAGGACCCTGACGATGCGCTGGTCCGCGACGTCCTCCACCGTGATCGTCCAGTCCCCGACGGCGACCTCGTCGCCGGGCCGGGGCACGTTGCCGGCCGCCTCGTAGATCAGCCCGCCCAGGGTCTCGCTGGTCTCCCAGCCGTCCAGCCCTTCGAGGGGTATCCCCAGGACCTCGCTCAGGTCGTCGAGATCGATCTTGGGATCCAGCCGCAGGCTGCGCGCATCGAGCCAGGCGACGAGCTCCTCCTCGGGATCGAACTCGTCCTCGATCTCGCCCACGATCTCCTCGAGGACGTCCTCGAGGGTCACCAGCCCCGCGATCCCCCCGTACTCGTCGATCACCACCGCCATGTGGATGCGCTGCTCGCGGAACTCGTCAAGGACCTCGTCGATCTTCTTGCTCTCGGGGATGAAGTAGGCCGGACGCACCAGTTCCGCCAGCCTTTTCGGCTCGGAGGCGAACCGTCCCTCGCGGACCAGCTTGAGCAGGTCCTTGGAATACAGGATCCCGATCACCCGGTCCACGCTGCCCTGGTAGACGGGGATGCGGGAGTGCCCGCTGCTGATGACCTCCTCCAGCGAGGCGGCCACGTCGAGATCCCCGTCCAGGATGACCATGTCGATGCGGGGGATCATGATCTCGCGCACGGCGGTGTCGTGGAAGGTGAAGATGCTCTGGATCATCTCCCGCTCGTCCTCGTCCAGGGTCGCGTTCTCCCCCTCCTCGGTGATCAGGCTGCGGATCTCGCCGGCCGACAGGTGGGGATGGGCTTCGGCCACCCACAGGGTGTCGTCCAGGCGGTTCATCACCGCGAGCATGAGCGAGGACCAGGGCCGCAGCAGCCAGCTGAAGGGATAGACCAGGGCGCCCACCGTCCGGGCGTAACCCAGGGCGGTTCCCGCGGCCAGCAGCTTGAACACCAGCCCGCCCAGGTACCAGCCCAGCAGGGCGGTGACGGTGTACAGGCCGTAGAAGGCGGCGTCCAGCGCGCCGTTCCACAGGGCCGCCAGCACCCTGCTCCAGGCGAAAGAACCGAGGACCGTCAAGGCCAGGTAGAGGGTCCCGATGGTCACCTGGAACCTGCGGTCGTCCTGGACGAAATCCTTCACCACCGGCCCCAGGGCGTCCGGTTCCAGCAGCCCGTTGCGGTAAAGACCGAGCAGGCGGTAGTGGGCGGTCATCAATCCTCCCAGCAGCATGGCGCCAAGCCAGCAGCCTGCAGCGAGCAGGATGGTTCCGGGCGCGCCGCTCAGCCAGGACGGGGTGCTCTCCATGGACGGGTCAGCTCCTTTCCAGCAGGGGATGCGGCAGACCCAGGAGGGCCAGGCGATCGGCCTCCAGGGTCTGCATCGCCGTGCGTCGAGCGGGATCGTCGTGCTCCCACCCCAGAACGTGCAGGCAACCGTGAACGACCAGGAGGTTGAACTCCGCGCCGGGATCCCAGCCTTCGGCCGCGCACCTGGCGGCCACGAAGGCCGGGGCGATGACGACTTCCCCTACGGGGTCCTCTCCCGATCCGCCCGTCGCCGACGACCACAGGTCGCCGGCGGCGCCCCTCTCCCCGGCGGTCAGGTCGGGGGGGCCGCTCCCCTCCCGGTCCAGGTAGGAGAAGGACAGGACGTCGGTCACGTCGGCGCCCCCGCGATAGGTGCGGTTGAGGTCCGTCATGGCCTGGTCGCCGACCAGGACCAGGTTGACCGTCCAGTCGCGGACGCCGAGCCCGTCGACCACAGGCCCGAGAAGGGCGGGCCAATCCGCCGGCGCCCCGTTCCAGGGCGCGGAGCCCGCTCCGGGGGTGCGCCGGTCCACCAGCAGGAGCTTCATGGGCGCACCTTGCGCTCGGCCCGCCGCTCGCCGCCGCCGGAATCCCGTTCCTTCTGTCCAGGGTAGACGATCCGGGCATGGTGGATGCCGGTCAACAGGGGCACGAAGGAGTCCCGGATCCGTGCCAGGTCGCTGAGGGTCAGCCCCGACTCGTCGAGTTCCCCGCTGAGCATCCGCTTGTCGAGGATCTGCTTGGTGATCTCCTTGATCCGGCTGGGCGTCGGTTTGCCCAGGGATCGGGCGGCGGCTTCGGTGGCGTCGGCCAGCATCAGGATCGCCGTCTCCCGCGAGCGCGGCTTGGGGCCCGGATACCTGAAGTCGTCCACCTTGACGGTCTCGTTGCCCTCGGCCTCGATCGCCTTGTGGTAGAAGTACTCCATGATCATGGTCCCGTGGTGTTCCGGGATGAAGTCCAGCACCTGCTGGGGCAGGCGCCATTTCCTGCCCAGTTCGATCCCCTCCTTCACGTGGGAGGAGATGACCAGCGCGCTCATGCTGGGGCTCAGTTCGTCGTGCTTGTTCAGGTCGGGCCGCTGGTTCTCCACGTAGTACTCGGGCTTGAGCATCTTGCCGATGTCGTGGAACAGGGCGCCGACCCGCGTCAGCAGGGCGTTGGCGTCCACCGCGCGGGCCGCATGTTCGGCCAGCTGGCCGACCACCTGGCTGTGGTGGTACGTGCCCTGGGCCTCCAGGGCCATGCGCTGGAGCAGGGGGTGGTTCAGGTCCGAAAGCTCCAGCAGGGTCAGGTCCGAGCACATCCCCACCAGGGGTTCGACCACCGGCAACAGGAACAGCCCGATCATCACCGAGAGCACGGGAGAGAACACCGCGACCAGGAGCAGGCCCAGGCCCGGATCCCCCGCCCCCGCGTCGCCGCTGCGGGACACCAGGGTCAACAGGACCGACAGGGCCGTCAGCAGCACGAAGGTCTGGTAGAACTGGCTGCGCTTCTGGATGCGCCGCACGCTGACCACCGTGACCATCCCCAGCACGAACCAGGTGAAGACCATGCCGCCGGAGATGTCCGGCAGCAGGGCCAGCAGGGTCAGGGCCAGGAGCGTCATGGTGTAGCCGACCTTGTCCCGGAACAGGACCGTGGCCAGCAGGGACAGCAGGACGATGGGCACGGCGATGGGCCCGAGGAACGGGCGTCCCAGCGCCACGGCGGACCCGGCCAGGAACAGGGTCAGGATCACGGCCAGGGTGATGATGCTGCGGGGCCGCCGCAACTGCCCGGGGAAATGGATCGCTCCGAGCCAGCCGAACAGGCCGAGGGCGATGGCCACCACCAGAGCGCGCACCAGGTAACCGCCGACGATCTTCAGCGCATCCCCTCCGCCCCCGCGCGCCCGGATCTGCTGGGCGAGTTCCGCCAGGAACAGGGCCTGCCGGTCGGTGACCCTGACCCCCTGGTCGACGATCCGCTCCCCGCGGAAGAACTCGCGGGTGGTGGGCACCGACTGCCGGACCTGCTCCTGCCTCTGTCGCGTCTGGTCGGGGTCGTAGACGAGGTTCGGCGCCAGGAACTGCCGCATGACCGAGGCGGCGTCCACGGCCTCGATGGGGGGGAGCCCGGCCCGGCGCAGCTCCCAGACCAGTTTCTCCTCCAGGTCGGCCTGCGTCACGACCCTGTCCACCCGCACCCGCTGCTCCACCTGGTTCCTGATTATCGTGAGGTGGTCGTACTTGCCCGCCGGCAGCATGTCCACCAGTCCTCCGCTCAGGACGTTGCGGCCGGCCGTGCGGATCTTCACGACCAGGGAGTCGCCCTGGCCCGAGGCCAGCAGCCGCAGCAGTTCACTCGAGTTGACGGTGGGGAACCGGAGCGTCAGCAGCTCCACCCGGGAAGCCAGGGGGATGGTGTCGGCCACAGCCTCGGCGAGGGCCGTCAGCCAGAGGTCGAACCGGGCCTCCTGACCCACGGCGGCGGCGCGCTGGAGCTCCAGCAGGACCGGGGGCACCTCGACGACCTTCTCCAGCCGCTGCATCTGGATCTCCTGGTCGGGCAGCGGAGCCTCGAAGGGGAACGGGGCGCGGATCTCCTGCTCGGCGATGTCCCCGGCCTCGGGGAAGTCGATGTTGAACCTGGGAACCGGGGGAAAGAGGACCAGATGCAGGACCAGGACCAGCAGGCCCAGGCCCGACAGCCACCAGGGCGTCCGGCCGGGGAAGGCCGATCCGGACCTGCTTCCCCCACGCAGAGGGGGCCGCGGCTCCCGGCCGCCCGCAAGCCTGGCCATGATTTCACGCAACCGGAACCACAACACGGATCGATCCCGTCCTTCCCGTCAAGCCTCGCGGCGTCATTCGCGTCCGGGGCCGTCCCCTGCCTGTTCGAAGGCGTCGATGATCCGTTTCACCAGGGGATGGCGCACGACGTCCCGCCCGGACAGCTCGACGAAGGAGACGCCCGGAGTATGCTGCAGGATTTCCCGGACGTGCACAAGACCCGATTGTTCCTTGACGGCCAGGTCGATCTGGGTGATGTCACCCGTCACCACCGCCTTGGACTGGAAGCCCAGCCGGGTCAGGAACATCTTCATCTGGCCGATCGTCGTGTTCTGGGCCTCGTCGAGGATCACGAACGCGTTGTTGAGGGTGCGGCCCCGCATGTAGGCCAGGGGCGAGGCCTCGATCACCCCGCCGGCCATGAACCTGGCGATCTTGGCCGCGCCGGTGATGTCCGACAGGGCGTCGTAGAGCGGGCGCA
>Ga0180009_10003028_pt1 | contig 19424 bp, 18 predicted proteins | sample OS_PC_MetaG_FD_123537 | JGI IMG/M metagenome (GOLD analysis project Ga0180009, IMG submission 123537) | Groundwater microbial communities from the Aspo Hard Rock Laboratory (HRL) deep subsurface site, Sweden - OS_PC_MetaG | ecosystem: Environmental > Aquatic > Deep subsurface > Groundwater...
ACAACGGAAAGAATCAGCATTGCCGGAACGCTGATAACCTGCCGCGGTAAATCAAGTCCGTTGGTTTCACGCATCCAAACAAAAAAAGAATCAAATGCTTCCGTAAAAGCTATAACGTAAAACGCAACGCTTATTGCCTGCGACATAAAAAGAGCAATTCCTATTGTTGCGCCAATATTTAATCCAAATGAACGGGATATAATAAAATATTCTCCGCCCCCTTCAACCTTTTGGTTTGTGGCGATTTCCGAAATAGCAAGAGCGGTTGGTATTGTGACTAAATGACCAACTAATATAATCAGGAAGACGCCGAAAAAGCCGAGAGCTCCGACCGCATAACCGAATCTTAAAAATAATATTGCACCAAGTATTGTTGATATCGCTGTAAAAAAAACAGGCGCCGTTCCAAAACCTTGAAGCTGCTCTTTAATTTTTTTTGCCATTTTTCCCTTTGAAATATTAAGTTGTAAATTAAACAATAATTATAAAGAGTAAATACAATTCTTGAAAAGCAGATAATAATATTATTATAGTTGAAATTATAATTTACACAATACGGCTGAAATCTTAAGTCATGATTTAATTTCGAATATTATATCCGCATAATCGAAACTATTATGATCAAGAAATATAGCAAAAGTATTTGTATATGAATTTATTATTAATTTAGATTTTCAATCATAGTGCAAACATCACAATTGCCGCAAGGTTTTTCTCCCGGGAACCCGAAATAATCCGATATAAAAACCCGCCGGCATGTTTCCGATTTAAAATAATTAACAACCGAAAGAAGTTTTTTATTGTCAGTCATTAATTTTTCTTTAAGCCTCTTTTCATCTTCCAATTCAAAAGGAAGCTCTGAGACTAGCTGCAAGCTGCTGTTTTCAACCGAGCCTTCCGTAACTCCGTACCTGTCCAGCATCGCAAGAACGGTTTCAACTCTAAAATCACTTCTGTCTTTGAAACTCATTTCTTCTCTTAAAAACTCAAACCCCATTGAGTTAACCGCTTCAAGATTATTTTTTAGAAGATCATACATTCGCGAATAATAATTTGAATCGGGGTTTGCCCATTTAATAAATTCCATTTGCGTGTACAAGTCCTGCTGGTTGTAAAGCATCATACATAACGAATCTTTACCGTCTCTTCCCGCGCGTCCAATTTCCTGGTAATACGATTCTATTGAAGAAGGAACCTCGCTGTGAATTACAAAACGTATATCGGCTTTATCAATTCCCATCCCGAACGCGTTTGTTGCCAGAATTAAATTCTGTCCTCCTTCAAGAAAATCTCTTTGAATACTTTTTCTTCTTTGTGCTTCAAGTTTACCGTGGTAAAGACCGTGCCTGTATCCTTTATCACCTATTATTTGCGAATAATATTCAAGTTTTTTAATCAGAGAAAAATATATAATTCCCGGCCCTTTATATTTGTCCAGTACCGAATAAATCTGAGCCAGGGTTTCTTTTTCGTCGTAAACATCCACAGCTTCAAGCCTTAGATTCGGTCTTTCAATTCCTTCATGAAATATTTTAATTTCATTTTTTGTCAAACCGAGCTTAGAAATTATATCTACTTGAACCTCCGGAGTAGCCGTTGCGGTAAGCGCTATAGTTAAAGGATTGTTCAGCAGTTGTCTGAATTCCGCTATTCGTGAATAGTCGGGGCGGAAATCATGTCCCCATTCCGAAATACAATGCGCTTCGTCAACAGCAAGCAGTGATATATTTGCGGTTTTAATTTTTTCTACAAAATCTTTTTTTCTGAATCGTTCCGGAGTCACATAAAGTAGTTTAATTTTTCCTTCAACAAAATCACGAAGTCTCTTTTCTTTCTGTTGGGAATTAACCGTCGAATTAATAAATGCGGCGGGAATATTTTTTTTCTTTAAAGCGTCTACCTGGTCCTGCATTAAAGCTATCAGCGGACTAATTACAACTGTGCCGCCGTTAAACATTAATGCCGGAATTTGATAACAAACAGATTTTCCGGCCCCGGTAGGCATTAAAACGAGACAATGTTTTTTTTCTACAATAAGGCGGTTTATAATTTCTTCCTGTTTTCCTCTGAAATTGGAATGTTTATAATATTTTTGAAGTATTTCCAGCGATTTTTCCAACACAATTTCCTTAAATATTAGAATAGTGAACTTTTTTCCCATTTTCTGCATTTGCAGAAAGTAAGACTTAAAATACGGGAAAATATATAAACATTTCAAAAAAGATGTTGCAACTTATGATGTTATAACATATATTTGAATTGAAAATAAATTAACAAACAAAAATAGAGGAACAAGATATGAAAACAATACAAATACTCGCGGTTATTCTTTTAACGGCAACATTATCGTTTGCGCAGACAAAATGGACTTTTGATAAATCTCATTCAAACATCGGTTTTAGTGTAACACATTTAATTATTACAGAAGTTGACGGATCTTTCAAAAATTTTGACGGAACAATAGAATCCGCCGGCGACGAATTCAGCGGAGCTAAGGTTGAATTTTCAGCTGAAACCAGCAGTATTTACACAGGTAATGAGAAAAGAGACAATCATTTAAAAAGCGATGATTTTTTTAATGCCGAAAAGTTTTCAAATATGACATTTAAAAGTAAGACCTTTACCAAAACCGGCGATAATAAGTACAAAATGGTAGGCGACCTAACAATCAGAGATATAACAAAGGAAGTTACTCTCGATGTAAAGTATAACGGTACAGTAAAAGATCCATGGGGAAATACAAAAGCAGGCTTTAAAATTACTGGAGAAATCAATAGATTTGACTATGACTTAAAATGGAATGCATTAATGGAAGCCGGCGGCGCCGTTGTTGGCAAGGATGTAAGTTTAGATATTAATGTTCAACTTCAAAAACAATTATAATGAAATTAGAAGAAGAGATAAAACAAAACATACCTTTTGGAAATGAATATACAAAACTAGCCGTGAATATTTTATATACTCACGGCTGGTTAAGTAATCTTCAATCGGAATACTTAAAAAAATATTTAATTACCACTTCTCAATATAATATTTTAAGAATACTCCGCGGACAGCATCCTAAACCGGCTTCAATAAATCTTTTAAAGGAAAGAATGCTCGATAAAATGTCCGACGCTTCAAGACTTGTTGACAGATTGGTAACAAAAGAATTGGTTGAAAGAAAAGTTTGTATAAACGATAGAAGAAAGGTAGAGGTAATAATAACAGCAAAGGGATTGGAACTTTTAACCGCGTTAGAAAAAATTGAAGACGAGCAAAAAAATATTCTTAAAAATCTAAGTATTGATGAAGCCAAAACACTTAATAAACTATTGGATAAATTGAGAGGTTGAGTTTATCTGTTTTGCAAAAAAAAACATTTGTTTTCCGTTGGAATTAAATTATTTATAAGAATTTAAATTCTTCTCCATCTTAATTATAAATGCACTTTTAAAATTGTTCTTTATTGCCGCTTCAATAATTATTTGAAAATCCGCATAATATCTTTAAACAATAGTGTTATATAAGAAAGCTCCCGGAAAATTTTCGTCGGCTTTCTTTTCTTTTCCGCTTAAATATTCAATGGAAATTTTATAAACAGAAGTTCTTTTAATTTCTTCGGGCATAATTTCTCTATAATCTTTTCCCGGTTCGTGATGCGGAAAATATTTATTCATTAATTTCTTCAACGCTGACCCGGCGAGTTCTTCGTCATCAATAATCTCGGCTTTCCCGAATACAACTACGCTTTTATATTCAACGCTGAACTCAAGTGCGACATCCGCCGGAAGCAGCCGTCCCATTTCGCCGGCGTTTAAACATACGGCTGCATTATCATCAATATTAAATCTCATTCTTCCTTCTTTTGCGGTATGAAAATATATGCAGTTTTTTTCCTCGTCATAGTAAAAAATATTATGGTTAATAAACGGCTGTCCGTCATGAAGTGTTGCTATTGCAGCAAAAGGCGCGGTCTTTAGATAATTTTTTGACCAGTCATCCCCTTTGGCGCGGTCTTTTCTTCTTATTTCATTTATCGGTTTATCTTCGGTTCTTCTCATTTCTAAATTCCTATAATTATTTATTCATACAAAATATTAACTGCATATTTTTAATTAAATTAATAATGATTTTCTAATACTTTAAGAATTTCATTTATATCTCCTAAAATTTTTTCGGCTCCTGTAAAATCAGAATTTTTTGTTAACTCTGTTGGAATAACATAACATTTTATTCCCGCCTTTAGAGCCGCGTTTAATCCTCTTTCGCTGTCTTCAACAATAACACATTCTTCCTTTTTTAAGCCTGATATTTCAAGAGCGGTTAAATATGGTTTTGGGGAAGGTTTTGTTTCGCCGCATTCATCTGAAGTGATTTCAAAATCAAAATATTTTCTGAACCCTGTATATTTATGAATAATCTCAAAATGATCGCGGCGCGAGCTTGTAACAATTCCCATTTTAATTTTACCGTATAAATGTTTCAGAACTTCTTCGGCGCCATTAATAATTTTTAAATCTGTTTTTAATAAACCGCTGTATATACTATTTCTTTCATCGCGAAGTTTTATTATCTCGTCTTTAGTAAAGCCCATTTGCTCTGCCAAATGCCAAACTCCTTTTGAACGCTTTAAGAAGTTTTCAGCGTAAGTATCTTCGTCTAAATTAACCCCAAGTTTTGAAAAAATTTCCTTATTCGCCCGAAAGTATAAAATTTCCGTATCGACAAGAATTCCGTCGTTATCCCAGAATATCGCTTTTATCATTTATGTTTTTGTTCCTTTTCATTAATAATTGGAAGGTTAAAAATAGGAAGACCAAGGTTCCATTTTATTGCAGATAGTCTTAACCCCGCGGCAAAAAATAATCCGGCAATAATCGAAATTGCCGGCGAAACATTAATAAGAATTAATATTGAATATACACTGCCGCCGAGAACCGCGGCAGTTGCGTAAATGTCTTTCCTTAGGATCATCGGTACTTCGCCGCACAAAATATCACGAATAGCTCCGCCGACAACCCCCGTTATTACTCCCATAATAATTGAAATCAAAGGAGCAAAATCAAATGATAGTGCTTTAGCGGTTCCAAGCACAGAAAAAAGCGCGAGACCGAATGCGTCTGCAATCAATAAAACCTTATTCGTAATTGTAATTACTCTTTTCAGAATTACTGTTCCAAACGCAGCGATTAGAATTACAAGTATATAATTAATATCATAAAGCCAGAATACATCTTTATCTAACAATAAATCACGTACGGTGCCGCCTCCTATCGCCGTAACGCCGGCAAGCACAAGAACTCCGAAAAGATCCATCTGCTTTTTGCCCGCCATTAAAGCTCCCGATACCGCAAATACCGCGCCGCCAAGCAGATCAAAAAGATACAATATTAATTTAGTTTCCATATACTTTATTCCGCTTCATTCTCTGACTCTAAACTGTTTTCATTACTTTCAGAAGCATGCAGCACCTTTAGCGCTTCATCCAGATTTGATTCAAGTACAAGGAGGCGGTAATTATTAATGCCTCCGAAATGGTGAGGATACATGCCCCCGGCATCATCTTTGGATATAAAAGATTCTATACCGCACTGAAGCAAAAACTGCTGCTCGATTTCCGCATCAACGTAGTTTATATAATTTTTTATGGCAACAAGCGTTTGTTCATCAACATCTTTTATTGTTTCTTCAAGGTTTGCGCCGCAGAACGCACAACGCTGATCGTCTTCTTTTACTTGGTTTTCGCAATTTGAACAATAAAATTCATCCATTAAATTTCCGTTTTTTTCTACAATCAAAATTTACTAAATAAAAGTATATTCTTTTGCGTAAAATGTATTATTGATTTTATTAATTGTTTCTTCTAAAATTTTTCTGCCGCTTAAATGAATAATAAAAATAGATTTCAATCCGGAAATATAATCGCAATATCTTTCGCGCATATGCTGCATGACATATATTCCGCTTTTTTGGCACCCATCCTTCCATTATTGATCGACAAGTTTAAAATGTCATATACAATGGCGGGTTTGTTAACCGTAGTTCAGAATATACCTTCATTATTTAATCCCTTTATCGGACTAATTGCGGATAAACTTCCTATTAGATATTTATTGATTTTCGCTCCTTCAATAACTGTTGTGAGTATGGGTCTATTAGGCATAGCTCCGTATTACTCCGTGCTTGTGGTTTTGTTGTTTGTAATGGGAATCGGCGCGTCTCTTTTTCATGTCCCGGCCCCAGTAATGATCCGGAAAATATCAGGCAGACGTATCGGAAAAGGAATGAGTTTTTTTATGTTCGGGGGAGAAATCGCCAGGTCAATAGGACCGCTTGTTATTCTTGGCGGAATATCGATTTGGGGATTGGAAGGAACATATAAATTAATACCGTTCGGATTAACAGCATCAATAATTTTATTCTTTAAATTCAAGAACATAAAAATATCAGAGGATTTTAAAAATACGGCTGATTTAAAAAGTCCTTTTCATACCTTTAAAGACCACCTGCCTTTATTACTAATAATTGCAGGCATATCATTTTTTCTTTCAATTATTAAAGCGGCGTTAACAACTTTTTTGCCCACTTATTTTTCGGATCAGGGTTCTTCACTTTGGACCGGGGGTATAGCATTATCAATTTTACAGCTTGCGGGTGCAGTAGGCACAATGCTTTCCGGTACAATTTCAGATAAATTCGGACGCAAAAACATACTGCTCATTATTGTCGTTTCTAATCCTATTCTAATGCTGTTGTTTGTCTACTCAAGCGGGATATTTGTTTATCCTCTTTTGGCCCTGCTCGGTTTATTTCTGTTTGCAGTTACCCCAATTTTTCTGGCAATAATTAATGAGACGGTATCCGAAAGACCCGCTTTCTTAAACGGATTATATATGACAATAAATTTCGGTACCGGGGCCATTACAGTTTTACTTATTGGATTTCTGGGAGATCTTTTCGGACTTGAAATAACATACAAAATTTCCGCCCTGCTTGGATTTGCGGCTATTCCTTTTATTTTAAGAATCAAAAAATAGATGTTTGAAATTAGGTGTTTATATACTTTTTATAAGCAGCACAAAATAAAATGTATTCACAAATGCCGAAATAAATTTTTACATTATGTATTTTTAAAGAGTAAAAAATGACGGCATGGAGATTTAATTATGGAAAAATTAAAAATATTTATTAAAACCACTGTACTCGGAGGACTTTTAGTAGTTCTGCCGATTTATATTCTGGTTCTTGTTTTTAAGTGGTTTTTTGAATTTGTAATTGACAATATACGCCCAATTGTTTATGTGCTTATCCAGACTGTAAGACTTCATGAATTTATAGCATCGATACTTGCAATAGTAATAACACTTCTTCTTTTCTTCGCGATAGGATTGGCGGTGCGGACAAGATTGGGAAAATTCACATTTGATTTTATTGAGATTAATTTTCTAAAAAAACTTCCTTTTTATAAAATCATTAAAGATACCGTACTTCAGCTTGTAGGAAGCGAAAAGAATTTATTTAAAGCAGTTGCTCTTGTAAATCTATACGGAAACGAAACATTAATAACTGCCTTTGTTACCGAGGAACATGACAACGGAATGTATTCGGTCTTTGTCCCTTCCGGACCGGCTCCCACAGCCGGTTTTATTTATCATCTTAAGAAAGAGCAAGTACATATTATTGATTATCAGGTTGACAAAGCAATGAAAACCGTTTTCAGTCTCGGGGCCGGATCAAACGAATTAACAAAACTTTTGAATAAATAGATGCTACGTTTTTATTAATATAATAATTTCAAATTAGCTGGATTATATCATGTCCGATAAATCAAAGCTTTGGTATCTCGAAAATTTTAATCTGTTTAAAAGTTTATCGAAAGAAAAACTTGACGCGCTGAATATAATTACACATATGAAAGAGATCCCAAAATCAGAACCAATCTATTTCGCAAAGGCAGTTTCTAACGCAATCTTTTTATTGAAGAAAGGGCGTGTAAAACTTACCCGCACTTCAGCCGACGGGAAGGAAATGATAATGGGATTGGTCAACGCCGGAGAAGTTTTTGGCGAAATGTCTATTATGGACGAAGGAGAAAGAACCGATTTCGCTATTACAATGGAACCAAGTTTAATATGCGCAATCAGCAAGGAGGATTTTAAAAACTTCCTTAACGAAAACCCTGAGTTGAATTTAAAAATTACCAAGCTAATAGGATTTAAATTAAAAAAATTCAGCGAACGTATTGAAGATCTTGTTTTTAAGGACGCAACCCAGAGGGTAATTTCATTTTTAATGAATTTAGCAAATGAAAACGGGAAAATAATAGGAACGGAAATATTTGTAAAACCTTTTTTAACTCATCAGGATATTGCCGAATTAACAGCTTGTTCACGTCAGACTGTAAATGCAATCCTTACTGATCTTAGGGAAAAAGAATTAATTACCTTTGACAGAAGAAAATTAATTATCTATAATTCCGAAGAACTTAAAAAATTAGCTTAACTATACTTCGTGTCTGTCTGCCGACAATAGTTTATGAGATTAGTTTCTATGTTTCAACATAAAAATGAAACTTACATTAATTATATCCGATAATTGTGAAACATGCGTCAGGACAAGGGCAACCCTGATTTCATTTGTAAACTTATATTCCGATATCGAATTAATTATTCAGCATATAAATGAAATAGAAATTAATCTGGCCATAGTGCCTGCGTTATTTATTAATAATGAACTTTTTTGCTACGGCGAAATTGATAAATATCAAATTGATAAAATATTAGAAATTAACTACGCAAAAGAAACTTCAGGAACGTGATATCTTAATTAATGGGTACGACGGTATTGATAGGAAATAGTTAATATGTTTAGATGCGATAAATAAGTTTGACAATTTTCCGACTTTAAATCGCTATTACTTCATCAATGTTTTTTACGTTTTCATAAAATGATAATATTTTATTCAGCACATCATCTACAACCGCGTCAGGGCATGAGGCTCCGCTTGTAAGAACAATTTTTATTCTTTCTTTATCTGGTAAAAAGTTTGACGTAAGAAGCTCAACCTTATTATGAAAATCGAAATGACTAATCATTCTATTTGAAACTATTTTATCGGCCGACGAAATAAAAAAAGTAGCAAACTTTTCTTCAAGAAGTTCAACAATATGTGATGTATTGCTGCTGTTATAACCTCCGACAACAATTGCCAAATCGGCTTCTTGTTCAAGAAGTCCGTATGTAGCCTGCTGATTATCGTTTGTGGCGTAACATAGTGTATCGCGAGTATCCGCAAAATGATCTTTAATTTTATCTTCGCCGAATTTATTTATCATTACTAATTTCAAATGATCAGCAATTGCTTGCGTTTCACTTGCGAGCATAGTTGTCTGGTTTACAACGCCTACTTTTACCAAGTCTTTTTCAACATCAAAGCCGGAAGAATATTTTCCCTCGAATATTTTATAAAATTTATCTTTTGGTAATTCGCCGGTTATAATTTTGCCGAGAGTTTCGGTTTCTAATATATCCCTTACAATTACGGATTTGCCGCTCTGTATACTATGCGAAAAAGTAGCCCTTGTTTCTTCATGTTTGTGTTTGCCGTGAATTATAACAGTATAATCTTTTTCCCCCAATGTAGAAGCGCGGTTCCAGACTTTTTCAACAAACGGGCATGTTGTATCGTACTTTTTTGTGTCGATTCCAATTTTCTTTAATCTATTTTCAATTTCTATTGTGGTGCCGAATGCCGGAATTATTATTATATCATCCTGACTAATTTCATCCCAACTTGTTAATTGGTTCCCTTCCGTATCCATCATAAATTTAACTCCCATGTTCTGGAGATCGGCGTTAACTGCGGGATTATGAATCATTTCGCTTAAAAGAAATATTCTTTTGCCTTCGTTTTTTTCGATGGTTTTATATGCTATTTCAATCGCGTTTTCTACTCCGTAACAAAAACCGAAATGCCGCGCAATGTAAAATACAACCGGACCAAAATCCAAAACACTAGGACTAAAATCTTTTTTGCGGGGATCTTCGTTTTTACGCTGTTCTTTAAGCTTAGAAATTATTGAGCTTTTATAATGTATTGGTATTTCGAATTTTTTCATCTTCTTATTTGCTGAAATTTGTTTTAACAAAGATATGAAATTTGTATGAAGAATGGTTTGGAAAAAAATGAATGGATGATTGGATGATTGAAATAGTTAAAATATTCAATCATTCAGCCAATCATCCAATCTTTCAAGTTCTAAAAAAACATATTATTTCGATTTTATTTCTTTCGCCAGGTTTTCAAGACTTCCTTTTATCGCTTCATAAAAAGATACTTTTTTCGCGTTCTCTAATACCATATCGATATACTCAACAGCTTTTTCTTTATTGCCTAATTTGTGATATACCTTTGCCGCCGCCAAATAAGCAAAATAATTATCTGTCATTCCCGCCGCTTTATCGGCCCAGTCCTTGGCTTCATCTAAATGACTATCATGATCGGCCATGAAGTTTGCGCCCGAAGCATATACCCCCCACTCATCTTCTTTTGCGGCTGCAATAGCTTTGCTAATATTTGAATACGCAAGTGACACAACATCGGTTTTAACTGGAAAAGAAATTTTTAATTTTTCCCATTCAATATTAATTGTGCCCGAATTTTCACTTAATTCAGTTGCGATTACAACAAGTCTTTCATGATGTCCTATTTCTTTCGGACTAACCTGAAATCTTAAAACATCTTTTGATTCATCATAATCATAAGATCCCCATTGATCGCTTACGCTATTTAAAATCACGGTCCATTCTTTTTCCGAAGGTATTGTAAATAGGGAATATTTGCCTGCCGGTACTGATTTGCCGTCAATAGTTACATCAGTACTGAATTCAATTTTTGTGCTTTCATTTGCTCCTGTTCTCCAAACTTTATTAAAAGGAACAAGTTCTCCCCAGACAGTTCTTCCCTTAACTTCGGGACTTCCGTATGTTACAGTTACATCCGTAACACCTATTCTTTGACGTATAGATGCAATAGGGCTCACGCGAGCTTCCTTGCTGGAAACATCTGTTACTTCCGAAACAATTGTAAAAGGAATCATTAACTTATCCCATGCTAATACTGCCTTTGCAGAATTTTTACTCTGGGCAAAAAACGTAAAAAACATCCATTCATGTGAATGATCAACAACTTTTGGAGTTACTTTAAATCTAACAACATCATCGGTTTCCGCATATTCGGATGTGCCGCCCTGATCCCAATTATTATTAATTATGATTGTCCATTCTTTATCTGCGGGTATTGTAAACAATGCATATTTACCGGAAGGTATTTTATTGCCTTCAACAACAACATCGGTGCTGAATTCAATTGTTGTTGCAGCGTTTGCGCCCGTTCTCCAAATCTCGTTATACGGAACTAGTCCGCCCCATATTGTTCTTCCTTTTACTCCCGGCCGCGAATAATTAATTGTTACTTCTGTTGTTCCTATTTTTTGATATGCCGTGGCACTCGGACTCGGCTGAGGCAGCACCAGCTGAGCGTAATTAATTGAACCCAATACAAATACGGATAAAAAACATATAAGTAAAAATTTACTGTTAAGTTTTTTCATATTACTTCCTTTCTTGTTAATAAATGGTTTATTGTTTTCTTTCTACCAATGTTAAAATTGTATAAACGGCGACAAGTTCATTTTCCTGATTAATAACTTCTACGTTCCATTCAACAACACCCTGCGGTATATCGGTTTCTTCTCTTTTTTCTTTTAATGTTTTCTTCATACATATAAGTTTTGCCTGAATTGTATCGCCGATGTAAACAGGTTTGGTAAATCTTAAATTTTCTAATCCGTAATTTGCCAGCACCGGTCCTTTTGCCGGATGCACAAACAACCCTGCTGCGGCCGACAAAACAAAATAACCATGCGCCACTCTTTTTTCAAACATTGATTCGCGGGCCGCAACCTCATCCATATGCGCATAAAAAAAGTCGCCGCTAATTCCCGCGAAATTTATTATATCGGCTTCGGTAACCGTACGTCTATGCGTAATTAATGTTTCGCCTATTTCAAGTTCTTCAAAATATTTTTGGAAAGGATGAATTTTATCAATTAATTGTTCAGCGCCTTTTAAGTATTTGTTCCCGATTTTAGATATTGTTGTAGGATGCCCCTGTAGCGCGACTCTCTGCATATATTTTAATATTCCACGCATACCGCCCATTTCTTCACCGCCCCCGGCGCGACCCGGACCGCCGTGTGTTAAATGCGGCATTGGCGAACCATGACCGGTCGATTCTTTAGCGCAGTCTTTGTTTATAATCATAATTCTTCCGTGATAGCTTCCTGCCCCGAGTACGAACTCTTTCGCAAAATTATTATCCGCAGTAAAAACCGAAGCGACCAAACTCCCTTGTCCCATATTCGCTATTTTAACTGCATCATCAATTGTTTCGTAAGGCATTATAGAATTTACGGGACCGAACGCTTCAATCTCGTGGACAATTTTATTTTCAAAAGGATTATCACATTTTAATAATACGGGATTAACAAAAGCGGAACTTTCATCATATTTTTCGGAACCTTCGTAAACGACTTCCATCGATTCTTTTAACAATTTTATTTTTTCGTTAACTAATTGAAGATAACGTTTATCGGCAAGCGGTCCCATTCGAGTATCCTCGTTTAATGGGTCGCCTATTTTTATTTTTGCCAATCTTTCTTTAATTGCTTCCGTTACTTCATTTATTAAATTCTTCGGAACAATCGTTCTGCGGATTGCCGTGCATTTCTGTCCGGCTTTTCCTGTCATTTCACTTACAACTTCTTTTACAAATAATTTAAACTCATGCATTTCTTTAGTAACGTCGGCGCCCAGAATTGAACAATTAATAGAATCGGCTTCCATATTAAAACGCACGGAATTCTTAATTAAATTCGGATGTGATTTTAATTTTTTTCCCGTTTCAGCTGAACCTGTAAATGTTAAAACATCCTGTGAGTCTAAATGATCTAGTAAATCGTACGGCTCGCCGCAAATTAATTGAAGCGCGCCATCGGGCAAAATTTTTGATTCTATAATTGCGGCAAAAACTTTTTCGGCAAGAAAAGCGGAAGTAGGCGATGGCTTAACAACTGCGGGCATCCCGCCTATAAATGTAGGAGCTAATTTTTCAAGCATTCCCCACACGGGAAAATTATAAGCATTAATATGAACAGCTACCCCTTGAAGCGGAACGCATACATGCTGGCCAATAAACGTTCCATTTTTAGAAAGCGGTTCCATCGCTCCTTCAATCCAAATTTTTTCATCGGGAAGTTCTCTTCTGCTTTTGCTCGCATAGGTGAATAATGTTGAAATTCCTCCTTCAATATCAACCCAGGAATCAATCTTGGTAGCCCCGGTTTTAAATGACCACGGATAAAATTCATCTTTTCTACTCATTAAATATTGCGCGAGTGATTTTAACATTCTTCCTCTTTCATGAAAAGTCATATTCCGCAAATTTGGGCTTCCGACTTTTCGCGCGTATTCAAGCATTGATTTTATATCCAAACCTTCGCTGGAAACCAACGCGACTTCCTCGCTGTTAACAGGGTTATATAGTTTTTGAAAATCACCCTGGGATTCGTACCATTCCCCTTTAGCGTATGAACGCAGTTTCATTTATTAATAACCTTTTATTATGTTTTTTTGAAACGAATTATTTAAGACACCGTGTATAATTTAGTCTAATTTTTGTTACTTCACAAATTTCAATATTATCTAAAACTTTTTTTCTGAAGTAATTAATGAGCAGAATACTAAATATAATTTTGTGAACTTTAATACAAAAATAAATATGTTAGATTTTTCATAAATCTGTTTTGCCTTTTTAAATTCATCCCGTATTTCGGCTAATTTATCTTAAAGCAAATGTTAAAAATTTGTTCTTTCAATTGTATCGCATCGGACTTGTAGTTTTTTGGAATCTACTCTAATAGGCACTAATGTAGATTTTCATGACGGTTGGAATTTGAAAGATCAAATAGTTTATAAAAATTGACGTATGGAAGAAGATTAGATTTATTAAACTCTGCAATAACAATTACTGGTAGTTTTTGAACAGTCTATATTAAAAAATAAAAAATTAGTGGACACAGTTTCTGCGCCTACTAAAACAGAAAAACTGAACTTTACTGTTTCGCTATGGCTTCAAATGTTCCGTTTGTAATTGCTTTTGTTTCCGTGCCCTTGTTAAGCTCTCCGTTGAAACTTCCGCTTAATTGATTATTTGAAATTGTAAGTGTAAGCGTTCCGCTTTGTCCTGCCCAGTTTACGGCAGAGTTATTTACGTTCAAATAATAATGAAATCCGCTTGAGCCTACCGCGCTGCTGTTATAATTCGTATGTTTTTCAGTTTAACTCCATTGATTTTCAATTACATTTCTATTGAAATAAAACTTATTTAATCATTTAAGAAATAAAAGCTTTTTTGTAAGCGAATAATTTTCTCCTTTTAAAGTATAGAAGTAAACCCCACTTGATAAATCTCCCGCGTTAAAATCTACCGTATAACTTCCTGCTGAAAGATTTTGATTTACCAATTCTTTAACCTCTTCACCCACTGTATTAAACACTTTTAAGGAAACAAAATCATTATCCGGAATTGAAAAATTAATTTTTGTTGACGGGTTAAAAGGATTCGGATAATTTTGGCTTAAATTAAATTCGGTCGGTACTTCCATTGATTGATTTATTGCAGTAACTGCCGTGTTTGGTAATTTATAAAACCCAATATTCACAGCGTCAAATAGTCCGTAATAATAATAGAATATATTTTTAGTGTTTACCGATATAAAATTTGTTGAGCCGGCAGCGTTAAGGGCGGCAGTCCCTTCTAAACCAACTGCTTCCCAGAAGCCACCCTCGTTAGAGGATGTATAAATGGAGGAAGCGGAACCAATTAGTTCTGAACCTGCTAGATAAATCGTGCTTCCAACATGTGACATGGATTTTACATTATAGAAAACCCCGTCGCCGGGTAAACCGCTGCTGCTTGCGGACCACGTATCCAAGCTGAAATCATAAAAAAATAATCCGTTATAAAAAGGCTGTGTGAATATTTTTCCGTTATAATTATAAAAATTAGATATTGTAATCGACGGGGATACATTACTAACCGTCCATGTTTGTCCTGCGTCTTTTGAAACCAACCCGCCTAATCCTTGAGACACAACAAAATAAACATCTCCCAAAACAGCGAAATTTAATATTCCTACATTTGCCGGATCGTTAATAATTATTTCTTCCCAGGTAATTCCTTTATCGATTGATTTAAAAATTGATTTTCTATTTGAAACGCCGTAAAGGGTTTCACCATCATTTACAATTTTTAATACTGCGCCGCTCCCGGTTACGGAAACAGTTGAAATTTCCTTCCAGGTTACGCCGTTATCTTCAGATGTATAAAAAGTACTTAACCAGCACCCGTAAAGTTTACCGTCAAATCCGTAAATATATGAGAAGCCTTCACCGGCGCCAGAAGTAAGGTCGGTAAAATTATCGCCGTTTTCATCGAATCTATAAAGTTTAAAACCGGCTTGATTCCCGTAATAATAAACGAACGGACCGTAGGCAATTATCTGTCCAGCAATTCCAATATTTATATCACCAATTTTTTGCCACTGCCCATTTGTAGCAACGGTAAATACCAGCATAATTAATAAAACTACTTTTCTTTTCATATAATTATATTCCTTTAGTAATAATTTTTATAGTAGAAAATATGAAACACCCAGACCCACAATAGTATTTGTGTAAGTCGTTTCAATTGATTCGGCAAACTTTTTCATATAAGGAATACTATTGTGTCTATAGTAACCCTTAAAGAATATGTTGCTTAGAAATCCGGACTCTGAGCTAAAGGGGAAATATGTAAGTTCAACCGTTATTCTATTTCCTTTTAATTGAGAATCATCTTCAACTCCTTTAATGAAATAATGCCAGTCATATTGAAATGATACTAAGGCCAAGTCCTCACCCATTATCTCTGTACCATAGCCAATGTTTGCGCCAAAGTATAAATCAACGGCATCATTAAAATTCACAAGTCCTGGACCGTCACTATTAACATCACTTGGTTCATGTCCTTCCTGAACTTTTGCAAAATGTACTCCAAATCCCCCAACGCCGCCCTGAGCGCCAATCATAAAAGGCATTTTAATGGTAGAGGTTAGTTCGTTAGTTGCAAATACAAATCTAAATAAGTCTGTCTCCGTGTAGCTTGCTTCAAGTCCTTTGCCAGGACCGTAATTCCACAGAGATGATGTTTGGTCAACATCACCGAAAACAGGCACATATCCGTCAGCATAAGAATCGCCGATATAAGTTTTGTCGGTGCTGAATTTATATTCTTTATTCGGGTTTAATAAATTTACAGCTCCAACAACTAGGAAATGCATCGCATATGATGAAAATTCACCAAAGCCGTCCTTTGAATAAGTGGCATAACCAAAAGGAACATAAAACTGTGTTGTATTATCACTGTAGCCCTTAAATGAAGTAGGATTTATTTCAGACCCCGAATAAGAAACATAAGGGTTGGTGTGCGAACCGCTGAAAAAATCTATTCCCAGATAAACACCGGATCTTTGTTGTGCGTTTACTGACACACAAAAAACAATTAAAACAGTGAATAATATTTTTGATGCATTCATTTTTTCCTCTTTTAATATTTTTATTTAAGCAACATTAATTTTTTCATTTTAATAAAGTTACCGGCTTCAAATTTGTAGAAATAAATTCCACTCGACAATTTTGCAACGTTAAAATCCACACTATAAGTTCCGCTGCTTAAGTTTTGATTTACCAATTCGGAAACTTCTTTTCCCGAAACATCATAAACTTTCAAAGACACATATTCCGATGATGGAAGTGAAAAATTAATTTTGGTTGTCGGGTTAAAAGGATTGGGATAATTCTGAGATAGTTCATACGAATGAGGGACCGTATTATTTACCTCGGAGATTCCGGTCAATGCAATAGCTGCGTTTACTGTATTGCTATAATCAGAAGTTGTGCTGCCGCTGTAAGCTTGAACTCTATATTTATATTCAACGCTCGCCTGTGTATCGGCATCAGAATATGTTTTTACATTTGCTACTACCTGGGTAATTTTTGTAAAGCTTCCGTTTCCTACGGCTCTTTCAATATTATACCCGTCTTCATTGTCTGCATTATCACTCCAGCTTAAATCAATTTTATTTTCTCCCACAACAGCAGACAAGGATGTTGGCGCCGACACAGTTATTTCTAAAAGAATCGTTGCGTCAGCAGTGTTGCTGTAATCTGAAGTAGTGCTGCCGACAAATCCCCTAACTCTATAGTGATATTCTATTCCTGACATCACATTGTTGTCAGAATAGGAATTTACGTTAGATACTACTTGAGCAATTTGGGAAAAAGATCCGGACCCTTCTGCTCTTTCAACATAGTATCCGTCCTCATTGTCTGCATTGTCTGTCCAGTTTAGATCAATTGAGCTTGTTCCTAATGTAGCAATTAAAACCGAAGGGGCTGCAACGGTAACTTCAACCACTCCAGTTCCGTCACCCGTGGTCCAGCTAACTGCGCTAATACTAACATTACCCGCATTTGCTGTAACACCATCGGCTAAAGTTATACTAACTGATTCTCCGGTTTTTGTTAAAAAGTGATAAAGCACACTTGAAGTATTTACATTATCACCAGTTAAAGTATTTTCTTCTCTTATTCTTAATGCATTTAAAATTTTACCGTCCGGCATTTTCATTGTGCCATAAGCATCAACAGTAAAATTCCGAACCCTCTGTTGAACTATCGAAGTAGTTGTCTGGCCAAGAAAAGGAACGGTAATTGTTGTAGAAATTGTCTGCTGACCGCTATAATTCCAGGTAGATTGATATTCAATCGGGAGCTTATATTCAATTTGTGCGGGATCAAATGCTATTTTTGTTATTACATCTCCCGCAACAGAATTAGCGACTGTTCCGGTTCCATGACTAACATAGTTGTCACCCACTGAATTATAGACCCAGGTGTTAGAAAACGTTCCTTGAAATGTACCAGCATAATTTGACGAATATTCAGCACCGGGAAAATCGGCCGCATATGGAGATGAACCAACAGTTTTACTCTCTGTGACAAATTCATCTGAAACAGTAAGGGATGAAAAATCCCAGGAACTTTGTCCCGCGAATCCTAAATTAATTGACGATGTTGTTCCGTCGCGGTATGTTGTTGTTTGTTTCCCTATAACAAGCTGTGCTTCAAAATCACCTGCTGTTACTGATATTTGTGCGTGAATTATCGCCGCACTGAAAAGCAAAAATAAAATTGTAGTTATTTGTTTCATTTAGTATTCCCTTATTATTGATTTATGATTTTTCTTCCTTAAAATTTGAAAACCCCAGCATCCTAACTTCACCAATTATAAAATTGATATTCATTTTCATAAGTATGTTATCTGCGGAAACTTTATCGGTAACCGTTATGATTCCATAACCTTCTTTAGATAAAATTTCTCTTAGCTTTCTTAAACTGGAAGTATTATTGTCTATTATCAGAATTTGCTCGGGCATATCCGCATTCGCTTTTATATAATTAGATCAAAGGACGTGCCGTCTTATTCGGGATTAGTTAATGACTGCTTTTTATGGATTGTAGGAAATATGCAACATTTATGCGCTTTATTGTGTTGCCATATTGCAACAAATTGGATTTGCGAGAATGAATGCAGTTTATTTTTGAATGATTTATTGACGGAATGGAAAGATTATCAGATATTTATAAAATTAACAGTTCAATAATATTTAAATATTTATTTCAAGTTGTGCAAGCAGTTTATGAAGATGACTTCTATTTATTCCTAAAACCTGCGCTGCTTCCGATTTTGAATTTGTTTCTCTTAATATTTTTAGGATATACATTTTTCTAAATTCAGTTTCTGCATCATTAAGGTTTTTCTCATTGCTAATTATTTCGTTCTGTTTTTCGTCAATAATTTCAGACGGAAGATCTTCAATATTAATGCGGTTCGATTTACATAGAATAACACCGCGCTGAATTATATTTTCCAGTTCACGAATATTGCCGGGCCAATTATATGATTCCAGTACTGTTAAGGCTTCTTGAGATATTTCAAACTCGCGATTAGGTGATGAATACTTTGTTAAAAAATATTTAGCAAGTTCTTCAATATCCTCTATTCTTTCACGAAGCGGAGGAATAACAATTTCAATTACTTTTAATCTATAGTATAAATCTTCTCTAAACTCCTTTTCCGAAATCATTTTTGTTATATTTTTATTTGTCGCGGATATAAACCTAACATCAATTTTCCGAGAACTAACTCCGCCTAATCTTTCAATTTCTTTTGTTTGAATAACACGAAGAAGTTTTGCCTGAAGATTAAAACTCATCTC
>Ga0180009_10003029_pt1 | contig 19423 bp, 10 predicted proteins | sample OS_PC_MetaG_FD_123537 | JGI IMG/M metagenome (GOLD analysis project Ga0180009, IMG submission 123537) | Groundwater microbial communities from the Aspo Hard Rock Laboratory (HRL) deep subsurface site, Sweden - OS_PC_MetaG | ecosystem: Environmental > Aquatic > Deep subsurface > Groundwater...
AACACAGAAAACAACCAAGAAACAAACACAGAAAACAACCAAGAAACAAACACAGAAACAAACAACAAACAACAAACAAAAGAACCAACATACAACTACATCCAAGGAACAACAACAGAAACACAAGACAAAACAGTACTAAACCAACTAAACAACGAACTAAAAAACAAACTAGAACAAGGAGAAGAAGTAAGAGTAATAATCAAAACAAACAAAAAAATCCCAAACATCAAAATAGACGACAAAATAAGAACAACAACACAACTACAAAAACACACCAAAAAACTAGACAAAAACCAAAACATAGAAAACCTAAAAAACAAAAAACTACTAACAGGAAACCTAAAAGAAACAATAGAACTAAAACAAGAAACAAAAGAATACCAAGCAATAATAATCAACAAAAACAAAGCAATAGACCTACTAAACAACGAAAACATAATAAGCATCACAGAAGACGAAACATACAACACACTAACAATAGAAACAATAAACATAACAAGAATAAACGACGCACAAAACCTAGGATACAACGGGGCAAACACCAAAATATGCATCATAGACACAGGACTAAACCACAACCAAGCAGAAATACCACAAAACAAAATAACAGGCAAAAACATACTAGACGGCACAACAAACTACGCAGACGACAACGGACACGGAACAAAAACAACATACCCAATACACAAAGCAACACCAAACAGCAACCTAATAATAGCAAAAGCAATAAACGAAAACGGAAACGGATACACATCAGACATAATAGCAGCACTAGAATACTGCCAAGAACAAGAAACAAACATCATAAGCATAAGCATAGGAAGCGGAACATACAACGGATACTGCGACAACAACCAAGTAGCACAAAAAATCAACGAACTATACAACACAGGAATACTAACAATAGCAGCAACCGGAAACAACGCAAACAACACAGGAATAACAAGCCCCGCTTGCGCAAGCAAAGCACTACCAGTAGCAGCAAGCACAAAAGAAGGAACAATAACAACATTCACAAACTACAACAACCAAGTAATACTAGTAGCACCAGGACAAAACATACAAACAAAAGACCAAAACGGAAACAACATATACGCAAGCGGAACAAGCATGAGCGTACCATTCGTAACAGCAACAGCAGCAATAACATACAACACAACAAACAACATAGAAGAACTAAAAAACAAACTAATACACACAGGAACAATAATAAACAACACAAACAGATACTTCGCACAAATAAACGCCTACAACGCAATAACAAACAACATAACAAACAACTTCACACCAGAAAACATACAATACACAACAGACAACGATACAAACGACGCATACACAATACAAGCATTCGCATGCAACTCAGGAACATTAAGCACAACGTGCACTGTTAGTGGAACAAACACTCCCTCTGCAAGTGAAGTTATTCAAGGTAGTGGAAATCTTGTAGTTACTGGTTCTGGCGCAATTCTCCTCGCAGGAGGAACATTTACAATAAACATGACTGGAAACGTCACAATCCAATCAGGAGGTAGCATCTCAGCCAAAGGTGCAAATGGCGCCACAGGCAGTTCTGGCTCACCAGGAGGTTCTCTGACAATTCAAGCGGCTAATATTTTCAACAGTGGAACAATCACAGCCATGGGAGGCACAGGTGGCACGGCTGCCCAGTATAATAGTGGTAATAATGGTGGAAGTGGCGGCAGCATTAACATAATAAGTAATTATTTAGATTCTCAGGGAACAATAACTATCGCTAGCGGAGCTGGAAGCACAGCATCTATCTATACATTTGGTGGTCAAGGTGGAAGCACATCTGGCACGATAAAATTACAATTAGGTAGTGGAACCATTTCAGGCACTGTAAGTTCGAATGGAGGCGACGGCGGAGCAATTTCAGGGGGAGACGGCTACGGAGGGGCAGGTGGCAACGGCAACACAATCAATATCACTGCAACCAACAGTCTAAATATTTCTGGCACAATAAATTCAAATGGGGGTCTTGGCAGGAATAGTGGAAATGCAAAGAATGGAGGTAATGGTGGAAACGCTGGCGCTATATCCATATACTCAACCAATGACAATGGAAATATGTTAGGAACTTTCAACAGTGTAGGAGGTGCAGGGGGTACTGGAACAGGAGCTACTGGAGGTAATGGTGGTAATGGTAATATTGTATTTATATCAGTTAACAATACTTTGAATATTTTAGGAACAGTATCTTCTTCAGGAGGAGATGGTAAGGATGGTTATACAGGAGGAAATGCAGGAAGCTCAGGAGCTATAACTGTAAAATTAGGTGGTGGTGTTATTTCTGGAAACATCTCAAGCCAAGGAAGCATACCTGGTAATTCTCCTAACGGAGCCGGCAAGGCGGGTGGTAATGGCAACACTATTAATATCTCAGCCACAGGTGATTTAAACATAACCAGCACTAGCAGGATATCCGTACAAGGTGGAAACGGAGGTAGCGCACACAGCTCATACTCTGGCGGAGCTGGAGGAACTGCTGGAATTCTATACTTAAACTTTAACAATGGAAATATACTTGGAACTTTTCTTAGTAGCGGAGGAAACGGAGGCGCTGTATCAGGAAATACAGGGGGCAACGGAGGACATGGTAATACTGTCCGCATCACAGCCACAGGAATTTTAAATTTAACTAGTGCAATATCTTCTTCGGCTGGAACAGCTGCGAACAGCTACACTGGAGGAACAGGAGGAAACTCAGGAGCCATATCTATAAATTTGAGTAGCGGTGTTATTTCAGGAGGCATCTCAAGTATTGGAAGCGCAGCCGGAGCTTCTTCTGCCTATGATGGCAGCGCTGGCGGCGATGGTAATACAATTAATATAAGCGCCACAAATAATCTAATCATTTCCGGTGCACTTACATCTCAGGGTGGAAACGGAAACAGTGCAAATGCCGGACGACCAGGAGGAGCAGCTGGTGTTGGAAAAGCCATATCCATAATTTTAGGAGGAGGAATTATCTCTGGAAACATTCTAAGCACTGGAGGCACTGGAGGCACTGGAGGTTCTGGAGGCGGAGGAACTGGCGGCAGCGCAGGAAACAGCGGAGCCATTAATATCACAGCCACTGGTGATTTAAACATATCTAGCACAGTATCATCCCAAGGTGGAACAGGCGGCACACCATCAAGCGGAAATACAGGAGGATTAGGCGGAACTTCTGGCATGCTATCAATAAGTCTAAACAGCGGAATCTTATCAGGCATTTTCAAAAGCAACGGTGGAAATGGAGGTAGTGGAGGAAGCACAGGATCAGGAACATATGGTGCCAACGGAGGCAACGGCAACAATGTCATAATTTTAGCTAATAATAATCTTAATATTTCAGGTTCAGTATCTTCTACAGGTGGAAACGGTGCGAATAGTGATAATGGAGGAACAGGAGGAAGCTCAGGAGCCATATCCATAAGATCAATTAGTGGTGTTATTTCAGGAAGCATCTCAAGCAGCGGAAGCACGGGTGGCAGTGGCGCTAATAATTGGGGCAATGGCGCTACAGGATCTAATGTTAATATTATTAATATCTCAGCCACAGGGGAGTTAAACATAACAGGAACAATATCATCCCGAGGTGGAAGTGGAACAAATAGCGGCGCATACGGTACTGCAGGAAATGGAGGAAATGGAAATACTATTTTAATAAATCTAAGTAGCGGAGTTATTACTGGAAACATCACAACCACAGGAGGCACAGGAGGAGTCGGTTCTTCAACACAAGGATATGGCGGAAATGGAGGAAACGGAGGAATAATAAACATTTCAACAATAAATCTGCAATCATCATTAACAATTAGCGCAACTTCAATACTAAATTCAAACGGAGCCACAGGCGGAAACTCTGGTGAAGTCCCAGGCAAGTATGGAGTGGGTGGAAATGCCGGTCTAATTTCACTCCGAGCAGGCAACCTGACAGTAGCAGGCTCAATTTCCTCCAACGGCGCCAACGACGCTACGAGCAGTTCATCAGCAGCAGCGGGAAGCAGAGGATACGCAGGCAGTGGAGGAGGCATCAATCTTCTTTCAGAAAATGCAATACTCTCTGGAACAGTTTCATCAATTGGAGGAAATGGACACCCATCCACAAACGGCAATAATGGTGGAGGAGGAAACGGCGGAAACCTAACTGTAATATCATATTCATCCAATAATTCCGGCATGACAATAAACGTGCTTGGTGGTACAAAAGGTTCATGCTCAGGCGGCAGTTGTTCAGGAACCAATGGAGCAAATGGCACAGTGCGTTTCCATGCGGGCACACCTTACACAGCTCCAACTTCATCCAGTCCTGCAACAAGTATGACAGGCACAACCTTGGTTGTTAAGTCTCTTAACAGAACCAGCAGCCCAACTCCATTTACAACACTACAAATCAACATATCAGGCTCGACTCAAGTTTATTCTGGCAGCACTGATTCAGGCGGCGTATTTATTAGTAATTTCTCAAATTCTTCTAGTTACACATTTGCACTGGGAGGCAAACTAGTTTCAGGAAGCTTTCCAATTTACAACTCACTTAGTTTCTACAATATTAGCAAGACTTGTGCAGTCAACGCCTCGTGTAGTTCTAACACGACAGATTGGACTTTTTGCAATGCGTCTTCTAGTTGTGTATCATCAGGTGTATGTTATCTACAAAACAGTATTCTCGCAGCAGATTCTTGCAATAATGGTACATGGATTAATTCAGGACTTCTTTTGGATAACGGTGAATCCTGTTCTGCTAATGATAATTGTACTTCTAATAAGTGTGTTACTGGTCCTAATACTGCAACTAAGTATTGTACTAACTCAAGCAAGGTTTGTGGCCAATCAGGCGGCGATGGTTATACTGCCGGCCAAACTGTTAGCAATGATAATTGTCAAGCAGGAGGAACATGGGCATGCAATAGCGGGTATTACAAGGTTACAAACACTTGCACTGTTGCTGGCGCAGGCTATTATTCTACAAATAATAGTGATACAAGAACACAATGCAATGCAGGATACTACGGATCATCAACAACAAACAGCGTAAGCACATGCAACGGACAATGCAACGCAGGATACTACGGATCAACAAGCGGACAAACAACAAACACCTGCACCGGACAATGCAACGCAGGATACTACTGCACAGCAGGAAGCACAAGTGCAACACAGAATGCTTGTGGATTTGCAAAATACTGCACAGCAGGAAGCAGCAGCGCAACAAGCTGCCCAACAAACTCAAACACCGCAAGCACAACATCAGGAACAGCACTAAGCAGCTGCCTAGGAAACAGCGGATACTACAACTGCGAAAGCGGAACATGCAACGTAGCAGGAACAGGATACTACAGCGCAACATTAAGCAACAGTCGATCTCAGTGTGATGCAGGATACTACGGAAGCTCAACAACAAACAATGTAAACACCTGCAACGGACAATGCAACGCAGGATACTACTGCAGCGCAGGAAGCAGCAGCGCCACTGCCAATGCATGCGGTTCTAACGATTATTATTCTAACACAGGTGCTAGTAGTTGTACACAAGCAACACCAGGATACTATACCACAGGAGGCACAAGCACCACTAGAACTGGACAAACCGCTTGTGGCGGAAACGAGTATTATTGCACAAACGGAGTACAAAACAGTGTGAGCAATGGACACTACAGCACTGGAGGTACATCAACAACGAGAACAGGCCAAAGCCAATGCACAAGCACAACATACTGCATCACAGGCGTACAATATAACTGCCCAACAAGTTTCAGCTCAGCAACAGGTGCCACCAGCTTATCACAATGCTACTACACAACAGGATTTGACAGCAACACCACCAACCTTGGTGCTGTTGAAAACATTGAAAGTGTAAACAATTTTATCATCCAAAAAACTGGTTACGGAACAATCAACTGGAACAACGCAATAAACGCCAGCACAGCAAACCTCACAAACAACATTTTATTCGGACAAAACTGGATATACGTCAACACCGCAAACCTACACACAAGCTCCAACACAAGCGCAAACCTAACAATAAACGGACAATACACAAACCCAACAATACTTAGAGATAACCAGTTATGTACTACCTGCCAACTAATATCATACGCTAATAATCAAGTACTATTCACAGTAAACGGATTCAGCAATTATACAATCAGTAACGCAACAACCACAACACTAACACTAAACATCACACCAAACACTACACTACCATACCCAACACAATCAACAGTCACATGCACAGCCAACAACGAAGAAGTCACACCACTATTATACAAGAACAACATACCAGTAAGCAACCCAGACATTTCAACACTAAACATAGTAACATACAACTACAAATGCAACAACACAGCAACCATTAACTACACCGCAAGCAACACCACAAACAACCTAAACATACAAAACGAAGGAGCACTAATAATAATAAACAACACAAACATAAAAATAGAACTAGCAGACAACGCAACAACAAACCTCACAAACACTAGAATAACAACACCAAAAGACGTATATATAAAAGACCAAAACACGGGACGAATAATAGCCAAGATACACGTACGATTCAACGAAACACCAGGAGACCTAGACCTAACAGGACTAACAATAGACAACAACATAACACTAAAAAAAGCAGTGTTCCACAGAACAAACTATGACTCAAGAATCAACACATCAAAAACACTATACATACCATACACAGACACAGCAACCGGCGAAATCTACATCTGCCCAGGAGCAACCAACCTAGAAGAAACAACCTATAACTGTGCAAACAAAGTAACCCTACACGAAAACAAAACAATAAGCGGAATGAGCTTCACATATGACACAATAGACGGAACAAAATACTACGTCGTAAACGGAATCACAGGCAGAGGAGGAGGAGAAGGAGGACCACCAAGCCTAACACAAGGAAACGTGACGCCAAACACCGGCACAACAATACAATCATACCAATTCAGCGTCAACTACACAGACGCCGAAAACGACGCAGCACAATGGGTCAAAGTAGAAATTGATAGCACCAACAACTACACGATGAGCGAAAACGACGTAGGCGATACAGACGTCACAAACGGAAAACTATACATTGCAACGATTAGCGGCACAACAATCGGAGCCGGCAACCACAATTACAAATTTTTCGCTGCTGACGAAGCAAACATCACCGTAAACACCAGCACATACAACGATCTAACAATACTAAAAATAACCAACAAAGAAGCAGCAATAACAGGCGCAACAATAACAATAGGCGCAACAGAACGAATAGCAACACCAGCCCCTGAAACACAAACCGCAATAGGCAGCCAAACAACAGAAGTAAACCTAACAATCACAACCGGAAACACAATCAAATGGCAAGGATATCACGGAAGCGTAAGCGGAAACCTAAGCATAGGAATCGACAACAACAAATTATACAACTTCGGAAACGTTCCAAAAGATCAAATAAAAACAGCATTCGCAACCACCAACAACAACTTTGACTTCTCAAATCTACAAGCAATAAACGACACCACAACACTAGACCAAATAAACAACTGGACCACAACAGACCAAGACAGCGCAACAAACACATACAACACAAACAACACAAAAGCACAAATAGAAAACGTACCAACAGTAGAACTGAGAGGATACACACAAGAAGGAACACTAAACAAAATACTATTCAAAGCAGGACTATTCCAAGACAACACAAGCCCAAGCACACTAAACAACTTCGCATTCGCAGCCAAAATCAACCCAAACCAAAAAGACTACAAAAACACGACAAACACCGACTACGAACTAATAGTAGCAATCAACAACAGCGGACAAAGCGGAACAGTCACATACTACTTCTACCTAGACATAGAATAAAAAAAAATTGCAAAAATCTATTCAATGATTAAGATTAATCAGTACTGATACCAAGCTTTTTTTCCAACTTCGCAACAGCAATGGTTGTCTTTATCACAGTATCGGGATTTAAGGACATGGTTTGAATTCCACATTGAACAACATATTCTGCAAATTCAACATAATCACTCACGCTTTGGCCACATATACCTATATATTTACCTTTCTTGTTGGCAACCTCAATTACTTGTTTTACGAGTCTCTTGACTGCTTCGTTTCGTTCATCATAGACGTGTGCTACGAGTTCTGAATCCCTGTCAACTCCAAGTGTTAGCTGGGTCAAATCGTTTGTTCCTATTGAGAAACCATCAAGAACATCCAAGAATTCATCTGCAAGGATTACGTTTGAAGGAATCTCACACATACCTATTATTCTAAGGCCGTCTTCTCCCTGTTTTAAGCCGTACTGAGCCATCGTCGCTATGACTTTCTTCGTCTCTTCAACCGTTCTTGGGAATGGTATCATTATTTCAAGGTTTTTTAGCCCCATTTCTTTTCTAACTTTTAGCATGGCTTTGCATTCTAATCCAAACGCTTCTTTATAGTTTTCACTATAGTACCTTGAAGCGCCTCTCCAGCCTATCATCGGATTGTCTTCTTTTGGCTCAAACTGAGCTCCACCTATCAAGTTTGCGTATTCGTTTGACTTAAAGTCTGAAAGTCGAACAATAACTTTTTTTGGATAGAAAGCTGCTGCAATCATTCCAACTCCTTCTGCTAATTTATCTACGAAGAAATCTTCTCTGTTTTTGTATCCGTAAGTTATTTCTCTAATTTGGTTTTTTACTTCTTCATCCTTTAGTTGGTCAAATTTTAAGAGTGCTAATGGATGGACTTTGATGTATGAGTTGATGATGAATTCTTCTCTTGCAAGTCCTACACCGTCATTTGGTATAAAGCTCTGCTCAAACGCTTGTTCAGGCGATGCGAGGTTCATCATTATTTTAGTCTTTGTTTTTGGTATCTGGTCAAGAGTTGTTTTTTTAATATCAAACTTTAAGAGCCCGTCATACACATATCCTTCGGCGCCTTGTGAACAGTCAACTGTTACTTTCTGATCTGGCTTAACCAATTCTGTCGCATTATTTGTTCCAACAACACAAGGTATTCCAAGCTCTCGGCTGATGATTGCCGCGTGACAATTATTTGCTAACACGGGCGTGTATCTATCTGTAAACACGATGTAATTATGGTTATCCTCAACTGTTATGTTATACACATCGTCAAATCCTAATTCTTCAACGAATGAAACTCTTGTTTGTCTCATATCAGAATTTAAAAGATTAGTTATTCGTTGTTTTAAATCTGAACTAAACAAAGCAGTGTTTTTACGTAAGTTACTTGTTCCTATTAACAAGTTTTTATTTACTCTATTGTTTATGTCAGAGCTAACATTTGGTTTAAATAGTTGTTTTGCATTAAAAAACCTGTTTTCAGTTTTTCTTTTATCCTTGCATTTAACTCTGTTAGTGAATTCTCCTATTCTATCAAGCTGTTCAACTATCTGGACGTTGTAAATACTTCTATTAGTTGTTACTTGGGGAACAATTCCAACCCTTAAACAAGACACTATTATTGGCTCTAATAATTCTTGTTTTGACACGTAAATGTTGACTCGTCCGTTGCTATACGTTCCATCACCATCAATCACACCTGCCAAGAAGTTGTAAGATAGCAGCTCATCAGATGTTAAGAGGCTTTGAACCATTGCTTCAGATTCAAGCTGAACTTCTCTTGCCAATAATTTTGAATAACACCTGTATGAATTAGCATTTCCAACCACTGTTTTTCCTCTAATTTCTCCGCTTGATTCTTTTTTCTTTGTTTCCTTAAACTTTTCACCATACACCTGGTTTAGACAGTCATTCATCTTAAGGATAAATCTTTGCTTATCAAGAGTAGGTTTTTGTATGAATGCAACTTCTCCATGAGTCTTTGATTGGTATATGTGCCCATCAGTCATAATTCCTCCTAAGAAATATGCAAGCATCTGCTCTTTTGTTGTTGATTCTTTCAGGCTTGGTAATCTCTGAGCGACTAATAAACATTCATTATCTGCTAAAACAGCTGACATGTCAGTATCCACTAGTTCTGCGCCTCTTATATTGAGCATCTTGTGGTCGGGAGTAATTCTTAGAAAGTTTCCATTCATTCGCCCTGTTTGTGAACATTGAGTTTTAATAAGCCTTGATTGTTTCTTCATAACTGCTTTTACTTCTTTCCATTCAATCTTAAGAGTTACTCTATTAAGAGACGGCACTTTAAGGCCTTCGTAGCCATTAAAAACATTCTCAAAGGTTTTAAATCCTTCATTTGTCAGAAGCTTTGTATCTCCTGAAAAACACGTCCTACCCCCTCTATTAGTCACTATGGCTGATGCTATCTTCATAATTGGCTCCCAGTCAGGGTCAGTCATGTCTGTGATTAACACTTCTCCTTTTTCAAACTCACTTATTCTGTGAGCATCTTTTATTATGTGTGCTTTTCCACTTCCTATCTTTGAACCAACTGATTTTCCGGTGATTATTACCTCTCCTTTTTCTTTTAGCTCATAGTTCTCCAGTACATTGACATCTTTTTGTGAGTGGACAGTTTCTGGTCTTGCCTGGACTATGAATAATTCTCCACTTTGACCGTCTTTGGCCCATTCCATATCCATTGGTTTGAAGTGTCCAGCTTTCCAGGAGTAATGATCTTCTATTGTCTGGGCCATTCTCGCAAGTGATAAAACCTCATCATCGTTTATGCAGAACACTTTCCTGTTTTCAGGTGAGACGTTGACGTTCTTTGTTGGGTGCTTGCTGTCGGTTGTGTATATCATCTTTATTGCTTTTTCACCAATCTTCCTCATAATTATTGGCTTAAAACCTTGTCTTAGTGTTGGTTTGTGAACGTAGAACTCGTCTGGGTTGACTGCTCCTTGGACAACGTTTTCTCCAAGTCCATATGCTCCTGTGACAAATATCGCGTCTTTAAATCCTGACTCTGTATCTATTGAGAACATTACTCCTGAGCAGGCCATATCTGAGCGCACCATTTTTTGCACTCCAATGCTTAGCCCAATTGAGAAGTGGTCAAATCCCTTATCCACCCTGTAGCTTATAGCTCTGTTTGTGAATAATGAGGCAAAACACCTCTTGCAAGCATCTATTAGCTGCTCTTCTCCCTTGATGTTAAGGTATGTTTCTTGCTGTCCTGCAAAACTTGCATCTGGCAGGTCTTCTGCTGTTGCGCTGCTTCTGACCGCGACATCAGTGTTTTCTCCGTACTGCTTACACAAGTGACCATATGCTTCGACTATTACACTTCTTAGTTCTGGTGGAAACTCAGTGTTTTTTATGATTTCTCTAACTTTGTATCCTCTTTCCTGCAAATTTTTAATGTTATGAGTGTTTAAGTCTGATAGAATTTTTTTTATTTTGTCTCTAACCCCTGCCTTGTCTAAAAGATAGTGATAAGCCGTTGCTGTGACTGCAAACCCGTTTGGTATTCTTACTCCTCGCGTGGTTAGATTGATGTACATCTCCCCTAAAGATGCGTTTTTTCCACCGACGTATTTGATGTCTTCAATTCCTAATTGGTCAAACCATAGAATAAATGCAGTATTCTTATCCACCATGAAACTTACCTCTTTTTGATAGAAAAAATTGTGAATAACCTATATAAAGTTTTCGATGAACAAGAGTTTGTTTGGAAATGTTCAAATTGACGAATATATCTTTTATAAGCTTTTGCTTTGAATTCTTTGCACATTTAAGTCGTTTTGCACAAAAAGTGTTTATAAGATCTGAAAGTAGCAAATTCTGCATTTGAGCAATAGTTTTTGTGCAAAAGTGTAGAAAGAGTTACACATAATTAGATTAATATTTGAATACTAATCTATATCCTCTTGTTTCATACTCTTTTTTTGTAGATTCTGGATCTGTTGGATGAACTGTTGTTTGTTTTAATAGTGATTCCTTATTAAGTACTTGTTCAAGATTTCCGCCTACTGATGGCCGAACATCCACAGTTCTGTTTGTGGCATAGTTATCTAATCTTTTGAGCATTTCAGGAGTGTCTCTTTCCGAACTAACTATTGATACTTCTGGCATTGCTAATCTCGTTAAAGCATATGCAAGTTCGTTTGCTTTTGAAGATACATGATGTTGTTTCTCGACATTGTTTACTCCATTAAGTGTATTTGCTGTTGGTAAACAAACTCTGGCAGGGGGCGTACTGTATTTTGTAGTCATATCTTGTGCATGTTTAACTAAATCATCTATCTCCTGAATAAGATTAGGGTTTAATCCAAGCAAGACTCCTAAACCATAATTATCAAACTCTGCATCCATTGCTCTGGATTGGGATTCTTTTCTAAATTTATAATCTGCTTTTGGACCGAATGGATGTTTTTGTGCATATATTTCTTTATTGTATGTTTCTTGAAAAACTCTAAACTGTAGTGATTTATTCCTCACATTAGATCTCCATGTTTTGAAAGTTTCTGTTGTTTGAGGTGTAACATTTAGAATTATTTCATCAATTCCCCCAATCTGGTCGAGTGCTTGTAAGTAAGGAATCATTTTTTCAGGATGATGGGTGGTTAAATCTCCATCTCCTACAAGAAAGCAAATATGACTATGACCGTCTTTAATTATTTCTTGTGTATCTTTAATGAACTCTTCAATTGAAAGTCTTTTTCTTTTAATCGGTTTTCCTGTTTCAACATCTATAGAATCCCTTCTTATGGGACAATAAGTACATCCACTTACACAAGAATCAGATATATAACTCACTCCATAAGTGGTCATATCTTTTCCAAAAATAAGTTCTCTGATTTCAGTTGCTTTATCAAAGATACCTCTCTTTTGTGCTACTTCATATACTTTTTCTATTGAAGATTCATCTCTGAAATCAATGCTTTTAAACTCACTAACAAAATTGTTATACAATTGTTTTGATTCTACTATTTTTTGTTGAATTTCTGGTTTTTGAATGTCTATTTTATACTCTGTTTTTGGATCGTATTTATTCATGAAAGTCACCTATTATACTTGTTCTTACCCGATTATAGGGTTGTATCCTCTTGAAATCATTTCACTGATTGTACTTGTTGGTTCTCTTGGAAAAACAGTTGCCTGTTCGAAATGAATGTCTTTTTTTGTTTGGTTTGTTTTTGTCATGTTAAGCACCTCTTTTGTTATCACTACATAATAGTAATATAAATATATTAAACTTCTGACTATTTTTTACGATTTTATAGTAATATTTATAAACAAACATACTATAAAGTAAGAATGGATGCACGAGATATTACAATTTTAAAGGAATTAGATAAAAATAGCAGAATTCCCTTCCAGCAAATTGCAAAGAAGATTAATTTAAGTAAGGACACCGTAAATTATCGTATTGAAAATTTAAAAAAGCAAGGCATAATAAAAGGATTTCATGCTTCGATAAATGTGGGAAAACTCGGATATATAGGGATGCGTCTATTAGTAAAATTATATCAAGTTTCTCCTGAAAAAGAACAAGAAATAATAAATTATTTATTGGATGAACCAAGTCTCGGATGGGTTGTTTCAGTAGAAGGATATTGGGATATAAACACATACTTTTATTTTAAGGATATCAATCAAATGCACTTATTCTATCAAACATTTATAGATAAATATAGTAATTATATAGAAAACAAAAATTTCAGCATATATCATCAAATTAAGGCATATTCTCGAGATTATTTGGATAAACAACTCGAACGCACACCATTCATAATATATGAAAATAGTGTGCCTATCGATATTGACGAAAAAGACACAATAATTCTTTCTCTCCTAGGAGGAGATGCAAGAACAACAATTTTGAAAATGTCTCAAGAAACAGGATTAACTTCAAAAACAGTCATTGAACGAATAAAAAAGTTAGAAAAAGAGAATATAATCACAGGATACAGACTTACATTAGGTCTTGATAAGTTAAATTACATCTATTACAAAATTCACATTACTTTGTTTAATTCAACAATAGAAAAAAAACATCAATTAATTCAACACATTAGAGAAAACCCGAATATTATTTATGAAGATCAGTTAATTGGAGGATACGACATAGAATTTGAGTTTGAAGCACAAACACCAGACCAAATAAGAAATTTCATAGATGATATGCGCAGAAAGTTCTCCACAATAATTAAGGAATATGAATTATTAACATATTATAGACTACATCAAGAAAGATTTTTTCCAAAAATAAAAGTACAAAATAAAAAAGATAATTTTATAGATAAATTATCCAATAAATAAATACGGAGTGAAAACATGCAAAAATATTCTATATATTCAGAATACAAAGTAGATGTTAATAATGTTTTGGTTAAAAAAAAATTAGATGAAAGCAAAAAAACATATCTGCGGTTTAAGAAAGATTATATAAAAAAACTTAATTTAAAAAATCCTAAAAGTATTACACTCGTATATAACGAAGCAAAACGAAGAAAGATTTTTGATAAAGCACAAGAAATTCGTGAATTAGTGTTCGGAAAAGATATGCATTTTTATGGTGTCTGTTACATATGGGATGCATGTGTCAATTATTGTCAATATTGTCCTGGAAGTGTGCCTAATAGGCAAAAAGCATTGAAAGAAGGAAGAGCATACCCTTTAAGAGAGTTAACTGTTGCACAAACAGTTCTTGATACAAAAGCAGTCATGAAGGATGGACACAAACACATATGTTATTTAACAGGAAGTGCTCCTGGAAGAGAAAGATTACCTGACAAATTAGTACCTTATCTTATTGAAATTGATAAATTAGGTTTGAAAGAGATTATCTTAAACACAGAACCACCGACTTTAGAAGGATTAAAAAAATTACGATTGGCAGTCAAACATACTTCATTACAATTTAGAGTGTTTCAGGAGACCTATAATAAGAAGACATATAAAAAAATGCATCCCAGAGGACCTAAAGCCGATTATAATTTCAGAATACAATCGCAAGCAAGAGCAATAGAAGCAGGATTTGACAATGTTGGACTGGGAGCATTATTCGGTTTACATCAATATCCTATAGAAGAAATTGAAGGACTAAGAAGACATGCAAATTCACTCAAAAAAAAGTATAACTTCAAACCTTCAAGAGTGTGTTTGCCAAGTGCAAATGAATTAGCAAATATTGGTGTGACAATCCCATTTTTCATAAAAAGAGGAAAATATAGTCAAGGAAGAAGCAAATTATTAAAAGCAGAAGATTATGAAAAATTTGACGAACTAATATATGCATTAGCAAGACTTGCAATGCCAACATTAAGCATAGTCAGTTCTGAAAGAGATGGCCCAGCAATGCTACAAATATTGGACAAATATGCAACATGCACAACATTAAATGTACATCCAGGTGTTGGAGATAACGCAAAAATATTTCCTGGAGATGAAGAATAATATTTTAAAAATAAGCAACTACTTCTCAAATTTTAACTAAATATCACACAAAAACAACATCAGTACAAAAGAAACAGCTCTAAAATAATAAAAAAATCTAAAAACTATTCCATAAAACATCACCAGTTTCAACTACTGAACAAAAAATCTTTATAAACAAGAGCAATTTAGAGTTATCTATGAAGTTGTGGTTTTTAATTTTTTGCATAGTTATTCTTATTAGCGGTTGTTCTGAGAAAAAAGATGTACCTGTAAATTACAAAAAAGGTCAAGCGAGGTTTGGAGCTATGACTGTTGATGTTGAGGTCGCTGATACTTTTGAAAAAAGGATGACTGGTTTGATGCATCAAGAATCGCTTGGAGAATTCCAAGGCATGCTTTTTATCTTTGATGATGAAGTTGTGAGAGATTTTTGGATGAAGAACACACTAATTCCTCTTGATATAATATTCATTAACTCTAGCTTTGACATAGTTAAGATTCAACACGCTGTTCCTTGCAAGGAGGATTCCTGTCCTACTTATAGCTCCATAAACTCATCTAAGTACGTTGTTGAGGTCAACGCAGGTTTTGCTGAGAAAAACAACATAATTGAAGGTATGAAAGTAGAGTTGCTCTACTAGTCATAAAAGCAAAGCAACTTCTTTTGCAATTTCTAATTCTTCGTTTGCAGGTATGATGAAGACTTTAACTTTTGAGTCTGGTGTTGATATTATTATATCATTATTTTTATTCTTTGTTTTGTCATACTTGACGCCTATGTGTTTTATCGAGTCTAAGACTTTTTCTCTTATATACCAAGCGTTTTCTCCTATTCCACCTGAGAATACTAGGCAGTCTAGGTCTCCAAGTATTGTTGAGAATCCTACGATGTAGAATGATATCTTGTATGAAAGCATGTGAAGAGCAAGTTTTGCTTTTTCGTCTCCTTTTAGCGCCATTGCTCTTATGTCTCTAACGTCAAATGACTTGTGAGTGATTCCAAGGAGCCCTGACTTGTTGTTTAGGATGTCTTCTATCTCCTCTATCTTGTAGTGCCCTTTTTTTATCAAGTAAAGTGGTATTTCTGGGTTGATGTCTCCTGAGCGCGTACCCATTATGAGTCCGTCAAGTGGTGTAAAGCCCATAGTTGTATCTATTGATTTCCCGTTCTTTATGGCTGTTATTGATGAGCCATTTCCAAGGTGACAGGTTATCATTTCATGGCTTTTTTATCCAAGTAGTTTTGCTGCTTGCTCGCTCATATATTTGTGATTTGTACCGTGAAAGCCGTACTTTCTTATACCGTATTTCACGTAGAACTCAAATGGTATACCATACATAAAAGCATATTTTGGTATTGTCTGGTGAAACGCTGTGTCAAAGATGGCGAATTGCTTTGTGTGAGGAATTATCTTTTTGCATGCGAGTATTCCTGCTAGGTTGTGGGGGTTGTGAAGTGGTGCTAGTTCAGAGAGTTTTTTTATGTTGTTTATCACGTGCTGGTTTACTAGGACTGCGTGATTATAGTATTCTCCTCCATGTACAACCCTGTGGCCTACTGCGTCTATCTCGTTATAGCTCTTTATGACTTCTTCCTGCTTTAATGAGCGAAGAGCCATTATCACTGCGTCTAGGTGATCTTTGACAAGCGCTTTTTTTGTTATCTTATTAGCGCCTATTTCAATTCTTATCTCGCATCTGTCAAGGCCAATTGCGTCGATGTGCCCTGTCATCAGTGTTTTCTTTGTATACATATTTATGAGTTTGTATTTCAAAGAGTTGCTTCCAGAGTTTAGAGCTAGTATCTTCATTTTATAGTTTAGTTCTTGAATTTTATTTAATTCTTTTGTGATTGGATGGCTGTTATTACAGCAACCATTATTATATCATTTACACTGCATCCTCTGCTTAGGTCATTAACTGGTTTTCTTAGTCCTTGAATTATTGGGCCAATAGCTTTAGCACCTCCAATTCTTTCAACGAGTTTGTGTCCTATGTTTCCTGCTCCTAAGTCTGGGAATATCAAAATGTTAGCGTCTCCTTTAATTGGTGAGTTTGGAGCTTTCATCTTTGCAACATCAGGTACAAGTGCAGCGTCTACCTGTAGCTCTCCGTCAATTATCAAGTTTGGCTTTTTATTTTTCACTATATTTGTCGCTGCCACAACTCTATCAACTTCCTCGTGTTTTGCAGATCCTTTGGTTGAGAATGACAGCATCGCAACTCTTGGCTTTAATTTGTAAAGCTTCGCACTCTGCGCTGTTGAGATTGCTATTTGCGCAAGCTCTTCAGATGTTGGTTTTGGATTTACAGCGCAATCTGCGAATAAGTATGTCTTTCCCTTGTTAATAATTAGCATGTGACTTGAAGCTATTACATCTGTTTTTAGTATCTGAAAGGCAGGTTTTAGTGTGTGTGCAGTCGGGTGGCTTGCTCCAGACACCACACCATCTGCATCTCCTTCATTTACCATCATGACTGCGTAGTAGATTGGTTCTTTTAACAGATTCTTTGCATCGATTAGAGTTAAGCCTTTATTTTTTCTAATTTTAAATAGTTTCTCAGTATATTTATTATCAGGCTCAATTATTTCAACTCTTTGAAGGTTTATCCTGTTTTTCTTTGCAATAGACTGCACTATCTTTTTGTCTCCGATTATTATTGGCTTAACAATTTTCTTCTTTGACAACATTGATGCTGCTTTTAAAACTCTTACATCGTCAAACTCTGGAAAGACTATTCTTTTGTTAAGTTTCTTGGCTTTCTCCTCAAGTGTTTTTAACAAGTTCATGTTAATAATAAAAAATGGAGTGTTATATATTTAAATGTTTGTTATGACGAAAGACTGATAAATCTTTTTTCACAAGAAATTTGTGAGAATAGAAACATTTAAATACTAGTAATCATTCTCTATTAATAATGATTATTAATAAACAAGTTTTTGATATTAAACATACGAGAAACACTTTTCAAAAATTAAAAATATTAGAATACTTAAGAAGTGTCAAGTCTCACCCAACAGCAGAAGCAGTGTACAAAGAAGTTATCAAACAAATACCAACAATAACTCTCGCCACAGTCTATCGAAACCTAAACACACTTGCAGAGCAAGGAGAAATACTTAGACTTGAGGTAAACAAAGAATATCGCTACGATGCATGTATAGATACACACCAACACTTTATATGTGAAGAATGTGGACGAGTCACTGATTCGTTTCAGGAAAAAATATCAAAATACGCTCTTCAAAACATTCAATCAAAAAATTTTAAAGTCAACAAAGTTAATATAACATTCAAAGGAATTTGCAATAAATGCTCAGAGGTAAAATAAAATGGGATGTGGCTGTTGCGGAACAAGCAAAAAAGTAAAAAAGAAATAATTGAATAAACAATTCTTTAAACGAAATTACAAATAGCTTCAGCTATTTTAAAAAAAATGGAGGATAAAAAAATGGTTAAGATAAATGAAAAAGCACCAGAATTCACAACTGATGCTTATTACAACAACGAAATTAAGAAAATAAAGCTAGGTGATTATAAGAACAAGTGGGTTGTCTTATTTTTTTACCCTGCAGACTTCACGTTTGTATGCCCAACAGAACTAGGCGAACTGGCAGACAAATACAGCGAGCTGCAAAAATTAGGCGTTGAAGTTTTAAGCGTGTCAACAGACACCGTGTTTGTGCACAAAGCATGGCATGACAACTCTGAAACTATAAAGAAGATAAAATTTCCAATGATAGCAGACCCAACCGGAAAGATAACAAGAGACTACGGCACATACATCGAGAATGAAGGACTGTCACTTAGAGGAACATTCATAATAGACCCAGAAGGAATTCTTAAGGCATTTGAAGTTCACGACAACTCAATAGGTAGAAGCGCTGATGAACTGATAAGAAAGATACAGGCTGCACAATTTGTAAGAGAACATGGAGAAGTATGCCCTGCAAGCTGGAGGCCAGGAAAGAAGACAATAAAGCCAGGGCTTGACCTGGTTGGAAAAATATAAACACAAAAAAATAAAAAAATAGGAGGATAATTAACATGACAAAATATGAACTTGAACAATTACCATACAGCTACAACGCATTAGAACCATACATT